>FTGX01000459.1_pt1 | contig 32363 bp, 24 predicted proteins | sample 1640811 | NCBI WGS metagenome assembly FTGX01 (sample SAMEA3914789, study PRJEB12502) | metagenome | biome: forest; material: soil | place: Canada | collected 2011-07-03 | depth 0.3 m
CAAATCCTCACGCAACATTGTCTTCCCGGCAGCGCCGCGCCAGGCCGATTATCGCGACAAGGAGCGCATATGGTCATCAACAGAATACATCTCGGCTCGCTGGTGTTCGCCAGAACACTGGCCGCCTCGATCGCGGCCCGGCAGTCAGCGCCCCCCGCCTCCGGCGGCTACCCGGGCGTCAAACACGGAACACCGCATGCAACCGAAAGAGCTGTTCTTCGTAATTCCAACTTACCGGCTCCGCGACAGCCGATCTCAAAGTGACAGACGACCATTGCCTCGAGTGCCGGGAGGCCGCGCCATCCGGGTCCGATCGACGGCAGAGACCACATAGCGCGTAAGCACACCTTCACGAATCAGCTGTTGAATCCAGCGCTGGGCCGTTCGCCGTGGTGTGTCGGGGCGTCGCGCCAGCAGCTCCGCCAAGGTAAGACCGTGGGCGGACGTCTGAATGGACTCGAGCAATGCCGTAATAGACGCCATGGCGCCAGTCGGGCTTCTTCGCCCAACAATATCGATCGATCTCTACACCCTAAGAGAACGTCACGATGTGATTAGGTGACGTCGTGCACATCTCCTGGCGAATGGCGTCGCGCTGCGGTCCGAAAACCAGGTCGAAATCCTTGCTGTGTACCCAATCCGCCGTAACGCCCGGAAATCCGCCAGGCGTTGTCATGTGTCTTGCGACAAACTGCTCATCTGCCCGCTGCCATACCAAGCGCTCCTCGACACAGCGCCATATCCGGTCCAGTGAATCGAAGCACAGCATTTGTCTTCGGGGGCCGGTCGTGAATCGCACCGTCTCCACCAACCTCCAGGGGTTTGCCGCACCGGCAACGAAAACAACCTGAACTGCGATCAAGGACTGCGCCGGCGGAAGTGGCCGCGAAAATGTGCCCGCCATCGTTCGCAGCTGGGTAAGGGCATCCATGCAGGAATCGATGCCTGCGGTGTCGCCGGAGGCAATGGCATCATGTATCATTAGCGTTATAGTATAACGTTACACTATGATCGTCACCTGTCCCGATGGAGGCCCCGATGGCTACGACACCCCATATTCCCGTGACCGTATTGACCGGCTATCTCGGCGCCGGCAAGACGACGCTGCTCAACCGGGTGCTTACACAGACCCATGGACGCAAATACGCCGTCATTGTGAACGAGTTCGGCGAGATCGGGATCGACAACGAGCTCGTCGTGAATGCGGATGAAGAAGTTTTTGAGATGAACAACGGGTGTATCTGTTGCACGGTGCGCGGGGATCTCATTCGCATCATCGGCAATCTGCTCAAGCGCAAGGATCGGCTGGAGGCCATCCTCATCGAGACCACGGGGCTTGCCGATCCAGCACCCGTGGCCCAGACCTTTTTCGTGGATGAGGAAGTCCGCGCCCGCGCAAAGCTCGACAGCATCGTCACCGTGGTCGATGCGAAGCACCTGGCGGCGCGTCTCGCCGACAGCCATGAGGCCGCGGAACAGATTGCCTTCGCGGACACGATTCTCCTCAACAAGGTCGACCTGGTGTCCGTGGAGCACCTAGCCCAGGTCGAAGCGCGCATCCGCGCCATCAATCCCACCGCCATCATTCATCGCACCGAGCGCTGCGACCTGCCGGTCGAGACCATCCTCGACCGCGGGGCGTTCGATCTCGATCGAATTCTGGCCGTCGAGCCGGCCTTTCTAACGGAAGACGATCATCAACACGACGACGCGGTACGCAGCGTGTCGCTGCGGGAGACGCGTCCGCTCGATCCGGTCAAATTCGACGACTGGATGATGTCGTTATTGCGCACCCGTGGACAAGATATTCTGCGAACAAAAGGCATCGTCGACATGAAGGGCAGCGCATCCCGATACATCTTCCAGGCTGTTCACATGCTCTGTGAGAGCGCGACGGGGAAACGCTGGAAGCCCGACGAGAGCCGCGAATCCAAATTGGTATTGATCGGCCGGGATCTCGACCTGGAGGTGCTGCGCAAGTCTTTCTCGGCATGCGTTGCCACATGAGCGACATCGCTCCGGTGTTGCATAGAACGCTCTCACTCACCAGGGCCGTCGAGTTCGACGCGCCCGTCACAGGTCTGGCGTTCCTGGCTGATGGAACGCTTGCCACGGGACTAGGCGATGGAACCGTGCGACTGATTGGAGCGGCAGACAAACCAGTGGCCGTCCAGACGCACACGGATGGCTCAGCCGTCCTCACGCTGCGTGCGGACTTGGACGGCAAGTCAGTACTGACTGGCGGTGACGATGGCCGTCTTGCGCTCACCGACCGTGAGGGGACAACTACTACATTGGCGAAATTTCCGGGGCATCAGATCGACGTGTTGGCAGTCAGCGCCGCTTCGGGACTTCGCGCCGTGGCTGCTGGCCGGAGCGTCCACCTGTTGGATCGCGGCGCGCGGACCGTTGCAAGCAGTGACGATCACTCCAGCACGGTGCGCGACTTGGCGTTCAATCCGAAGGGGAAGCGACTGGCCGTCGCCCATTACGGGGGCGCGACGGTATGGGGTGTAACAACGTTCGGACGCAATGCCACACGGTTCAAATGGGCCGGCTCCCATCTGCGCATCACCTGGAGCCCGGACGGCTCGACCGTGCTCACCTCGATGCAAGACGCCGAGTTGCACGGCTGGCGCGTGTCGGACCACCAGGACCTGCGCATGCAGGGATATCCTACCAAGATCTACTCGCTGGAATGGTTGATGAAGCCGATGACGCTCCTGACTAGCGGCGCCGATCGTGTGATCGGCTGGCGTTTCACTGACGGAGGGCCCATGGGGCGACCGCCACTCGAGATCGGCCGGGGCATGGGAGGAGTCGTAACGCGCGTAGCCGTCAACCCAAAGCACCCAATCGTCGCGGCCGGATTCGACGACGGTGACGTCGCCCTATACTCTCCCTTTGACGGTGAGATGATCGGTTCATACACGAGCGCGCTGGACAGCGTCGAGGCGTTGGTATGGTCAAAAGATGGTGCACGCCTGGCGGCAGGCAGCCCCGGCGGCCGCATCGAGGTGTTTGAGACCCTGCTGTAGCCGCTGTGGTCACTATGGCCGCGTCGGCGGTGTTAGGTTCGATGCGGGGCGGCCCGGCCCCTGCGAATCCATGAGTGCCTTCCATTTCGCCAGTTGCTCGCTCAAGCGCGCGTGCAGCCCGGCGAACACCTGTAGCTGCGGCTCCGTTGGACGCACGTCGTCCCCGTCAACTGTGGCAATGAACGTGTCATATTGCTCATTCAGCCGATTTGGGTACCTGAGGTTGTCCTCGGACGCTTTCATGTTGACCTGAATCATCTGCTCCTCGATCGCGGTCATTTTCTCGTCGAAAGCCGCAGTAACCCGGACAAGAGCTTTGCCGCCGGTACCGACCGCAGTCTGCTCATGCGATTGTCCGAGCTGTATGCGAGTAGCGCGTATCTGATTGACCGCTCGATGCAGCGCCTCGATGTCGTCGGTGGTCTTTTTGACGAGATCCCAGTGCGCCGCGATATCGCCGCCGGTCACCGTATCCTTCAGGCGCGGATCGAGCAGCACCTCCAGAGGTACCGATTGCGTTCCGTTTCGGGTCGTCATCCGCACCATGTAGGCGCCCGGATTGACGACGGGTCCTTTCGGCCCCTCGTCGGCGTAAAAGGCACCGGGAATCTGCTCGGGATCTTCCACACGCAAATCCCACACGAAGCGATTCATTCCGGCAGCATCCGGCAGGACGTCCGGCGGATTCTCACGATCCGGCCATTCGGCCGGCTGTTCGAACTTCTCCTTCCTGTGGTTCGAGTATTCGCGCAGTACCTGGCCGCGCGCGTCGAGGAGCTCCAGCTTGATCTCCTCGTCGGGTTGGGGCTTGACCTTCAGAAAATAGTCGATCACGGCGCCAGCCGGCGGGTTGTCGCCTACCGGCCGCCGGCGATTCACGTCGATCGGGAAATGAAGCCGATAAGCGCCTTGCGGACGATACAGCCGCAGGTCCGGAAGCGCCGCGGACCCCTCTACCTGGCGCAACGGCGTCACGTCGTCGAGGATCCAGAACGAGCGCCCATGGGTCGCCACCACGAGGTCGTCATCCTTCATCACGAGATCGTGAACGGGTGCGACAGGGAGATTCAACTGCAGCGGCTGCCAATGCCCCCCATCGTCGAACGACACGTAAACACCGAGCTCGGTGCCCGCATACAACAGGCCCTTCCTCTTCGGGTCCTCACGCACGGATCGCACGAAGGCACCGTCGGGTATACCAGCAACGATCCGCTTCCAGGTCTTGCCACCATCGTGGGTCTTGTAGATGAGCGGCGCCAGATCGTCGAGCCGATGCCGGTCGACAGCGGCGTATGCGGTCCCGATGTCGTGCGGCGATGGCTCGAGGATGCTGATCGTGCTCCATTCGGGCATGTCCCTGGGCGTCACGTTCTGCCAGGTCTGTCCGTCGTTGTGTGTCACCTGGATGAGTCCGTCATCGGTGCCCGCCCATAACAGCCCTTTCTGCAACGGTGACTCGGCGAGGGCGAATACGGTGTCGTAATACTCGACGCTCGTGATGTCCAGAGTAATGGGCCCTCCCGAGGGCTGTTGCTTACTCTTATCGTTGCGCGTCAGGTCGCCGCTGATGCGCTGCCAACTGCGGCCCTGATCGGCGCTCTTCAACACGAACTGTGCCGCAGTGTAAAGAACGTTTGAATCGTGCCTGGAAACGAAAGCGGGCTCGGTCCACTGAATGCGGTATTCGAGGTTCGCCGCCCCGTTGCCCGACACGTCGAGCGGGAACATCGATACGTCCCGAAAGTTCCCGGTACGGTGGTCGTAGCGGGTCATCTGGCCGCTGTCGGCATTCGCATAGACAATGTCAGGGTCGTTCGGGTCGGGCGCGATATAGCCGCTTTCGCCGCCACCGACCGGGTACCAGTCCTGACGCCCGATCACGCCCTCATCGTCGCGGCTGGCAATCGCGACAGTCGTGTTGTCCTGCTGGGCACCATACACGCGGTAGGGCCAGTGGTTGTCGACAGCGACGTGATAGAACTGCGCGGTCGGCTGGTTTTCCTGTTGCGTCCAGGTTTTGCCGCCATCGACCGAGAGCGTCGCGCCGCCGTCGTTGCCATTGATCAAATGCCGCGGATCGCGCGGATCTATCCACAGCGCGTGATGGTCGCCGTGCGGGGCGGGCAGCAACTCGAAATCCTTACCGCCGTTGGTGGAGCGGAACGCGCCGGTGTTCAACACATAGACGGTGTCCACGGCGACCGGATCGGCAAAAATATGCGAGTAGTACCAGGCGCGCTGTCGGAAGCGGTGATCCGCATTGATCCGCGTCCAACTTCCGCCGCCATCATCGGAGCGGAAAATTCCACCCTCCTTCGCTTCGATGGACGCATAGACACGGCTGCTGTCCGCGCCCGAGACGGAAACGCCGATGCGGCCCAGCGGACCGGCGGGAAGACCGTGGCCTTCGACCTGCTTCCAGGTGATTCCGCCGTCCGTGGAACGGTAAAGTCCCGACCCGGGGCCGCCGCTCGAAAATCCCCACGGCTGACGGCGCATCTGCCAGAGCGAGGCGAACAGGGTGTTGGAATTCCGAGGGTCGAAAACTACATCGATCCCACCCGTGTCGCGGTCTCGGAACAACACCCGCTGCCAGGTCTTGCCGCCATCGCCCGTTCGAAAAATTCCGCGCTCGTCGTTCGGTCCGAACGCGTGCCCGAGCGCCGCGACGAATACGATATCCGGGTTGTGCGGATCGACGATTATGGCGCCGATCTGACGCGTATCGACGAGTCCGATGTGCTGCCATGTCTTGCCGGCATCGAGTGATTTGTAGACACCATTGCCGTAGGTGATGTCGCCACGCGGACAAGCCTCCCCCGTGCCGACGTAAATGATGTTGTGATCGGAGTCCGCGACGGCGAGCGCGCCGATCGAGGCGATCTTCTGCTCATCGAATATCGGCTGCCAGGTATTGCCCGCATTCGTGCTCTTCCATACACCGCCGGCGACCGCGCCGAAGTACCAGGTTGACGGATCGCCTGGAACGCCGCTCACGGCGACGACGCGGCCGCCGCGGAAGGGACCGATCTGGCGCCACTTCATGCCGCTGAACAGGTCCGGATTGACCTGGCTGGCCACTGATCCCGCGTAAACCATCATGAACAAGGCACACAGCACACCCGCGAACCGAAAGGCCCGACGCTGCTTCATTTCAAACACCCCTTCCGCTATCGATTCACTTGATCGTGCCATTCGCACCGTTCGTCGCACCCGTCGCGAAGACACGCGGGTCGGGATCGCGTCACGCCTCACCCGGGCTGGTGCCTCCGCAAAAGCCGGCGCATCATAGCGTCATCAGGGATTCGAGACAGTCGCATGCGCCGAATTGCAGCCATTCTCCTCATGGTGCTGGCAGCCCCCACCGTGTTTGCCTATACCGCCGATGAGCTTGCCGCCCGGAACGTTGCCGCCAAGGGGGGCCTCGAGAAGCTCCATGCGATCCAGTCACTGCGCCTGTCCGGCAAGCTCCTGGTCAATGGAGGCGCGCTCGAGCTGGGATATGTTGCACTGGTCAAGAGGCCCGGATCGATACGCTATGAGGCGCTCCTCCAGGGCCTCACCCAGGTCCAGGCGTATGACGGCACGCAAGCTTGGCAAATCAATCCGTTTCAAGGTCGTAAGGATCCGGAGAAGCTGTCCGTCGATGACGCGAAGGGCCTCGGCGAAGACGCGGTGGATTTCACCGGCCCGCTGGTCGACTACAAGGTCAAGGGCTACACGCTCGATTACCTCGGCACCGAGGATGTCGACGGTACCGAAGCCCACAAGCTGCGCGTGACACGGCCAAACGGCGATCTCACCTACATCTATCTCGATCCCGAGTACTTCCTCGAGATCCGCACGGTCAACCGGCGCATCGAGCATGGAGTGCCGAACGAGACCGTCACCGACTACGGCGACTACGAGAAAGTGGCTGGGATCTATTTCCCATTCGAGCAGGAGACGGGGCCGAAAGGCTCCAGCGAGCGCCAGCGAATCCTGTTCGAGAAGGCGGAGGCCAACGTCACGGCCGCGGACACGCAGTTCCGGTTTCCGGCCACGCGCCCCAGCGCTACCCAGACAAAGTAACGGGAGAACACCGATGCGCTTCGCATTCGCGGCGGGAGCCTGTGTGCTTCTTTGCGCTTTCAGCACCACCGGTTTGGCGCAGACCGCGGCCGTCCCGATCGACTCCGGGACGCTTTCCGGCCTCGGCGCACGCAACATCGGCTCCGCGGCCATGAGCGGCCGGATCTCTGCCCTCGCCGGCTACACCGAGAGCTCGGGAAAAGTAACACTCTTTGTCGGCTCGGCCAGCGGCGGCGTGTGGAAATCGACGGACGGCGCGACGACTTTCAAACCGGTGTTCGACGATCAGCCGGTGCAGTCGATTGGCGCGATCGCGCTCGATCCAACCCATCCGAAGAATGTCTGGGTCGGTAGCGGCGAGGCCTGGACACGCAACAGCGTCTCGGTGGGCGATGGCATCTACAAGTCCACGGATGGCGGTGAAACCTGGACTCATGTCGGCCTGCCGGATTCGGAGCGCATCTCCCGGATCATCGTTGACCCGCGTGCGTCGGATACCGTTTACGCGTGCGTGCCCGGCAAGCTATGGAGCGACTCCGCACAGCGCGGCCTGTACAAGACCACCGACGGGGGCAAGAGTTGGCAGCTCGTGCTCAAGGGATCGACTCTGTCGACGGGCTGCGGCAGCGTCGCGATGGACCCGGCCAACCCGGACGTGCTACTGGCAGGCTTATGGGACTTTCGCCGCCAAGGCTGGACCTTCCGCTCCGGCGGTAACGGGCCAACAGCCCCGTCGGGTAGCGGCCTCTTCCGCAGCTCCGATGGCGGCAAGACCTGGAAGGAGCTGACTGCGCAGCCCAACGGCCTGCCGCCGAAACCCTACGGCCGCATCGCGCTGACCTTCGCGCCGAGCGATAACAGGACGGTGTACGCTTTCGTCGAGTCGACCGACTCGATGCTGTTGATTTCGCACGATGGGGGTGCCACGTGGGAGCGGGGGGACAAGAGCCAGTGGATGGTGTGGCGACCGTTCTATTTCGCGAATCTCATCGTCGACCCGAAGGATGCGCAGCGCGTGTTCAAGACCGACGGCAGCCTGATCCTGAGCGAGGACGGGGGCAAGAGCTTCAGTGCGGTCGGCGGCTTTGTCGGAATGCACGGTGACGTGCACGACGTCTTCATCGATCCGACTAACTCACAACACGTATTCGCCGGCGACGACGGCGGATTGTGGATCTCCTTCGATGGTGGCAACAAGTGGTGGAAGACCGACAATCTGCCGATCTCGCAGTTCTATCACGTCAGTCTCGACAACGCCGATCCCTATCACATCTACGGCGGCCTGCAGGACAACAGCTCCTGGGTTGGCGACTCCGCCTATCCGAGCGGCATCACCAGCTCCCGCTGGGAGAACATGTTCGGGGGCGACGGCTTCTGGATGTTCGCGGACCCTTCCGATCCGGACTATCTGTATGCCGAAGCCCAGGGCGGCACGATCGGTCGCGTCAACGTGCGCACGCACGAAACGCGGGATATCCAGCCGAAACTGGGCGCGGCCGACCTCGAGCGTTATACGAAACTGCGGTTCAACTGGAACACGCCCATTGCCCTGTCGCCACACGATCCGGCCACGGTCTACATCGGCGCGCAGTTTCTGTTCCGCTCACGCGATCATGGCCAGAGCTGGGAGCGGATCTCCCCCGATCTCACGACGAACGATCCGCAAAAGCAGAAGCAGGAACAGTCAGGTGGCGTGACCGTCGACAATTCCGCGGCCGAGATGCACACCACCGTCTACTCGATCAGCGAATCGCCGCTCGCCGCGGGCCTCATCTGGGTCGGGACCGACGACGGCAATCTGCAGCTGACGCGCGATGGCGGCCAACATTGGAGCAATGTCACGGCCAATGTGCCGGGTGTTCCGCAGAACTCCTGGGTGAGCTGGGTACAGGCGAGTTCGTTCGCCCCGGGTACCGCCTACGTCGCTTTCGACCGGCACTCTTTCGGCGACATGGCGCCCTATGTGTACGTGACAGCCGACTTCGGCAAGTCCTGGACACCCGTCGCCAGTCCTCGGGACCCCAAAGGCATCCGGGGCTACGCGCACGTGATCAAGGAAGACACCGTCGACTCACAACTCCTGTTTCTCGGCACCGAATTCGGGCTCTGGGTCTCCGTCGACGGCGGCCTGCATTGGGCCCAATTCAAAGGCGGTCATATTCCAGCGGTCGCGGTACGCGACCTCGCGGTTCAGCCGCGAGATAACGACCTCGTGCTCGCCACGCACGGCAGGGGTATCTGGATCGTCGATGACATCAGTCCGTTACGCTACCTGACGCCGGCGTTGACATCACAGGAAGCGGCCTTCGTGTCCGCACGTCCCGTGCAGCAGCGAATCGAGGCTAACGGCGGGTGGCCCGGTGGTGCCGCCGCGTTCGTAGGCGACAATCCGGTCGGGGGTGCCGTGATCACTTACTACCAACGCACGCGCCACCTGTTCGGGAAACTCAAGATCGAAGTGCTCGATTCGAGCGGCACCGTGATCGATGAACTGCCGGCAAGCAGCCGCCGCGGACTGAATCGTGTCGTTTGGACGATGCACCTGCGACCGCCGCACGTCCCCCCTGCGGTGCAGCTTGCGCAGGCTGGAACACAGGGCCCGCGTGCGCTCCCGGGCACGTACACCATCCGTATGCAGAAGAACGGCAAGAGCTACGATACTTCGATCACTGTGGGCCTGGATCGCCGTGTCAAATGGACTCTCGCCGATCGCAAGGCCCAGTACGATGCCGCCATGAAAGTCCACACGCTGTTCAATGACGAGTCCATACTCTTCGAGCGGATCGTTGGATTGCGCGAGGCAGTCGCGGATGCCAGCAAGAGCCGACCGCCCGGCGACCCGTTGATTCACAAGCTCGCCGACTTCGACGGCCATCTCGACGCACTCCGCAAACAAATCGTTGCGACCACGGAGGGCGGCGCGATTACGGGCGAAGAGCGCCTGCGCGAGCACACGGACCAGCTCTATGGCGCGATCATTTCCTGGGATGGGCCGCCATCCGGCTACCAACTCGAGAATATTGCGGCATTGCGTGCCCAGCTCGGTGAAGTCGATGCCCGGTTTGGCCGACTGACATCCACAGAATTACCTGCACTGAACAATTCTTTGCGGAGCAAGGGCGCACAGGGCCTTACGGTTCCGCCGCCGACGGCATTCGATGACGACGATGCGCGGGGCGTCAGTGGCAAGGCCGCGGGACGCCTCGATCCCGACGCGGTGCACGGCATCGAGCTGCCGAGAAATTTGCGGCTTTGGAATTGATCAAGCCGGCACTGCCCTGCCTGCTGTCGGTCTGGTGCTCGATCTGCGTCGCGCAGACGGACGAGCACGCTGCCACAGAGGATGATCCAACCCATCGACCTTCCGAGGAGAGCGCGCCGAACAGCTCCGCGGCGCCCGTCATCATCCGGGCCAAGCCATGGCTTTTCAATCGCGAGACGCGCTACTCGCATTCTCTGCCCGAAGTGGACGGAGCAACGATCACGGTCACGAAAAAGACCAGCGTCGTGAAGCTCGTAGATCAACCCACCATCATCGACAACAACCAACGCGAGCTGTTCGACCGGCTGCCGGGGATCGTCCTCGCGGAGCAGCAGAATCCGACCCAGTTGAACCTCGCCTATCGGGGTCTGGGCAATCCGCAGGAGAGCGAATATGTGCTGCTCATGCAAGACGGCATTCCTCTCGAGCTGGACTGGATCGGCTATCCCACCCTCTACGACCTGCCGGTGCCGCAAACGCTCGACTCCGTGCAAATGATCCGGGCCGGGTCGGGCTTGCTGTACGGGCCGGAGCCGCAGCCGGTCATCAACTTCATCTCGCGGGCGCCCGATCCAGGCCGCTCGCTGGCGGGGACCTCCGAACAGGTCGGTGGGAGTGATGCGCTCTTTTCCAGCTTCAACGCGGTCTCCGGAACCCGCGGTAACTGGGACTATCTTGCGGACTACTCCCGGCGACAGTCCGACGGGCAGCGCGCGAACGGCGATTATGCGCTCAACGCCGGCGATCTTCGGGTCGAGTACCGGATCAACGCCCAACAGAAGTTGGGTATCGACGTGCACGCATACTCGCTCGACAGCGGGCTTGCGGGCCTGATGTCCACCGCCCAGTTTCGGGCCAATCGGAATCAGACGACGACGCCCGATGACCGCCTGTGGACCGACCGTTACACAGCCGTTCTCAATTATGAGGACAAGTTCACTGAGCAGGACTCGTACACGCAGAAGCTGTGGACCGGCTATCAGGATCTCGTGACACGGACGGACAGGTATTCGCCAGGCACGCTGCTCGCCAGCGGTGGCACCCTTAGCGGTCAGCGTTTCCACTACACCGGGATAGACGGCCGCTTACTGCATCGCTGGGGCACCGGGGATGCTCTTACCGTGGGATACACGGCCTACACGTCTCGCAGTCCGTACGACGAATTCACGAGCCAGAACCCACTGGCCGACCGGAATGATCAGTCCGGTACACCCTTGTATATCGATGAGCGACAGACCCGGTACGCCGCGCTATTTGCGGAGAACGTATTCCGCTTCAGGCTCTTTCACCTCGTGACGTCCGCACGTTTCGATCATGAGGAGCTCGAGAGTCATGAGACGATCGCTCCCCACCCATCGCTGGTCGACACGACTTATCGCAAGAATGTTCCCTTGTTCGGCATCGGCATCGGTAATGACTTTGGCCGGGGGAACGAAAGCTATCTGAACGTCTCACAAGGCTTCCGGCCGCTGCGCTACCTGGATATTGCCAGTCCCTTCAGCAACTTCTCGCCCAACAACAATCCCAACCCCACGAAGTACCTCACGTACGAAGGGGGCGTGCATGGTTGGCCCAGCGCCGGGCTCTACTACGATGTCAGCCTGTTTCAAGTCAACGTCAGGGATCGGATCGAGTCGCGGCAGATCACGCAGACGGAGACGGTGGACGTGAATACCGGCAACACGCGCAGCCGCGGCGCGGAGCTCGAGGGTTCCTACGACGTCCTGCGGCTGTGGCCACAGAGCGCTGCTGCGTGTCACTTGACCGTGTTCGCCAATGCAAGCTTCCTCGATGCCCGTTTTACCAGCAGCGGCGTGCCTGGCCAGATCGGCAAGACTCCCGCTTACGCGCCGGATTACGTGCTCAAGGCCGGAATAACGTGGCGTGAGGGCGGAATCTTCAGAATCAGCCTGATTGCAGACTCGGTTGCATCCCAGTACTTTCAAGATAACGATCAAGGCGTAGGCGGCGCACCGGCACGCATTCCCGCGTACACTGTCGTCGATCTCTCGGGCGACTATGTCGTCGCCGGCCACCTGCGCCTGCTGGGCGGCATCTCCAACCTGGCCAACAGGCATTACTACTCACGCGTGTTTCTCTTCGGCGGCAGCCTGGAGCCGGCCCGTGATCGCGCGTTCAATGCTGGACTTGCTTACGACTTTTGAAGGGTCGCTGCTCAAGGGGTGATTGGCTCCGCTCCGTCTGCCCGGAGTTGCTCGTTGAGCCGTGGCAACTCGACGGTCTCGAATCGAGTCCAGTCCGCCAGCGCATCATTCAGCAGCGCCCGGTGTTTGGCGTAGCCTAGTACAACATCGGGGGTTGGCGCAGAATCCGCCCCATCGACGGCCCGCGCAAGATTGCGGAACGCGGCCGCGAGATACTGGAGGCCGCCGATCGTCTTCGGCGCCGGCCCAAGAGAATCCGGCGACCGTTTGTCCGGCGGCAGGTCGCTGATGGCAATCACTCGTTGGTCCGCTGCAGAAAGGACTGCTGCGCCAGCGCCGCTCCCGCTTTTACCTTGCTTGGCGATCGCCGAGTGAATCCGGCCTGCCTCGGCCAAAGCCGTGGCGATCCGGACGCGCGCGTGCTCGATGTCACGAGCGAGCGCGAATTGCCGTGCATAGGCACTCGCAGCCAGTTTGATACGTGGATCGGGAGCGAGGGTCAGCGGTTGCCGAAAACTCTTGCCGCCGGCATTGAGCTCAATCCAGTACTCACCAGGAGGCGCCCACACCCCGGTCTCCTCTTCTGTTGGATCATCCGCAACGAGCGCGGGTTGCTGCTGAGCGTAGTGCAAGTCCCAGACGAAGCGATGGGCACCGGGGCTGGTCGCGAGCGGCTCGGGCGGGACGATCCACTCGGGAGCGACTTCGATCTTGGCAAGGTCTGGTAGCGGCCGTTTGTCGTTGCTGCTGAAGGTCCGCACCGGCGCGCCGTGGGCATCTGAGATAGTCAAGGTCACCGGGCCGGTCGAAGTGGCCTCCAGGGCATAATCGATATAAGCGCCCAGCGGCGGGTTGAAACCCATGGGCTCGTCCTTGGGCATTGGGGTGCCGGTGAACCCGGTGGAACGCAGGCGATAGACTGGGTCGGGCGGGAACAGGCGGGTGGCACTCGCGGAATCATTTGCCAGCGATCGCAACGGCGCAACGTCATCCATGATCCAGAATCCGCGCCCGTGGGTCGCAATCACCAGGTCTCCCCCGTGCACCTGCAAGTCGCGCACCGAGGTCCGCGGCAGATTCTGCTGCAGCGCCTGCCAGTGGCCGCCATCGTCGAAGGAAACATAGACACCTCGCTCGGTCCCGCAATAGAGCAGGCCACGATGGGTGGGATCCTCGCGCACGACATTGACCGCGTTGAGTGTGCCTCCCTCGGCGATGCCGTCGGTAATCAACACCCAACTCGCACCCCCATTGTGGGTGCGGTAAATGTAAGGTCGTGGGTCGTCCAGGCGGTGCCGGTCCACGGCGATGTACGCGGTGTTCGGGTCGAAATACGAAGGCTCGATCACGCCGACCTTCGACCAGGCACTCAACCCCGCGGGCGTTACATTCTGCCAGTGGCCGCCACCATCGTGACTGCGCCAGACCAGGCCGTCATCCGTGCCTGCCCAGATGAGCCGCTCGTCGAGTGGCGAGGGTCCGATCGCGTAGACGACCCCGCGGCGGGGGCTGGCATGGTCGTCGTCTGCGACGGTGGACGGATCGAGGTTGGATGGCGTTGACGGATTCTCCCGGCTCAGATCCGGGCTGATGGCGGCCCAGTGCCTGCCGCGGTCGATTGTGCGGAAGACACGTTGATTGCCGAAGTACAGGGCATGACTCCCCGGCTTGCCGAATACCAGCGGCAAGGTCCACGTGCCTCGGTACAGATCGGGGTGCGCCAACGTAGGAGGGACACTCTGGGTCTGTCCGGTTCGCAGATCCAGCTTGTCCACACGCCCGCCGAAAATGACCTGCGGATCGTCCGGGTCCGGGGCGATGTTGTCACTCTCGCCACCCGCCGTGGTTTCTCTGAACTGGGTGAGATTGATGCCGTCGATGTTATCGGTGCGGCTGGGGATACCCGCAGCGCCGGAATCCTGTTGCGCTCCATAGACCCAGTATGGGAAGCGGTTATCCGTGATGACGTGATAGAACTGGCCGGTGGGCTGGTTGTACCAGGAGCTCCAACTCGCGCCACCGTCCAACGTGACCAGCGCGCCCTGGTCGACGCCGAGTATGCGTCGCTGCGGATCGGCCGGATCGATCCACAGCTGGTGATAGTCATCTCCGCCGGGCGCGCCTTTGACCGGGATGAAATTCTTCCCGCCATCGTCGGAACGGTACATGGCGGTATTGCAGACATAGACCACGTCGGCGTTGGTGGGGTCGACCGTGACGCCGGCGAAATACCAACCGCGCTTCCAGATTCTGCTGTCATTGCTCACCCGGGTCCAACTCGCTCCCCGATCGTCAGAACGGTAAAGGCCACCCTCCGTGGCATCGATCAGCGCAAACACCCTCTGCGGCTTCGAGGGCGAGACAGCGATCCCGATGCGACCCAGCTGCCTCGGCAGGCCGTGGCCACTCAAAGCGCTCCACACCTGACCGCCGTCGTCTGACTTGTAGAGGCCGCTGCCGGGTCCGCTGGAGGGTGGATAGACGTTCCAAGGTGGACGGCGCGTCTGCCATAGCGAGGCATACACCACGTTTGGCTGTCCGGGCTCAGCGGCGAGGTCGATCGCGCCGGTATCCGCGTCCTTGTAGAGCGTACGCCGCCACGTCTTGCCGCCATCGATCGAGCGGAATACGCCGCGCGTCTCATTCGCTCCGTAGGGATGCCCCAACGCCGCAACCAGCACCGCGTCCGGATTGTTCGGATCGACCAGGATGCGGCCGATCTGTTGCGAATCCTCCAACCCGATCGGTTGCCAGCTGTGCCCGGAATCGACTGACCGGAAGAGCCCCACGCCCTGCGCGATATCCGAGCGCATGTCGGCCTCGCCGGTGCCGACGTAGATGACCTTGGGATCCGACGGTGCCACCGCAAGGGCACCGACCGAACCGACGGGCGTCGAATCGAAAATCGGCGTCCAGGTCCGTCCGGCGTCACCGGTCTCCCACACGCCACCGTTCACGGCGCCAAAGAAGAAATGGTTCGGCTCCCCGGGCACGCCGGTCACCGTGAGCACTCGACCGCCCCGGAATGGCCCGATAGAACGCCAATGCAGCGGTTGCAACAGCCTTGGGTCCGGGGCGGGCTCGGCAGGAACCCGAGCCGCCACGACACACGACAGAACAAAAGAGAATGCCAGTACGCCGCGTAATAACGACACATTCCACCCCGGGCGACAATGCGCGGCCTACGACGTACACCACGCGGATCGAGACTGTAACCGGAATATAAAACATGCGGGGCGCGTAGATCAGCTCCCCGGATGCAACATACGCCACTGCGGGAGAGGTCCAAACACTTCCCGCACAGCGCGATTCGCCATATCGCGCCCGAGCTGCCCTCCCGCAGCCAAGCTCTCCGCCTCTATCGCCGGAAGTGCGGCCACATAACGCACCCCTACCGCGGATCGATAGAAGTCGATGAGCCCGCGAATCTCCGCGTCAGTGAACTGGTGAACGTAGGCGGGCGTCCAAAGACGAAGCAGATCGTCCTCGTTCAGCAGACGCTTGCGAGCGTCGTCCCAGAAAGACGGCGGCAGCGAGATGAGCTGAGGTCCCTGGCGAAGCCGATCCAGTGTTGCACCCATCATCCGCTGCGCCGCCGCCAGATCACCCGATTGGCGGAGCAGTTCGTGTATCGCGGCCGTGCGCTCATCCTCCGGTTGAGTCGGAGGCGCGCTTCGCGGAGGTTGTGGTCCGTTCGGGATGGGGGAGTCCCTTGCCGAGCCGAGCAGATCGACGACTATCGTACTGGCCCACGCCTGCGCCGCGTCGCGTGTTGCCTCCTGAATCTCGGGGCCAGCGTGCAGCCAGTGCGCGCCAAGGGGCGTACGATAGAAGCGCGACAGGGCACAGACCTCGTCCTGCGAAAGGTGGCGCAGATAGACCGGAGCGTAGAGCGATATCAGCGCGTGCTCGTCAGCCACACGTGAGGCGAAATTCGACCAGAATTCTTCAGGAACCTTGGGATTCTCTCGTCGCAGCTGTTCGACCATCGCCCTCGTCTGCGCACGGGCTCTCTCGAACACGCCCTTGAGTTCGAGCAACTCCACAACAGCCGCTTCCGGAGCCTTTCTCAGGCAGCGCGAGCTGGCGGTATTCTCGACCGCGCCCGCATGGGACCCCAACACCAGCAGGACAATGCCGAGCAACGCTTCGAAACACACGCGCCCCAGCCCTGTCAACGGATGGCAGTCGCTGGATAGCCCCATTAGATCCTCAGCCAGGGTCGAAACTGCACAATACAATGTTATAACATCACGAGCAGTTGCGATTGTCCAGCGAGCTGTTACAGTGTATCCCTGCGCTGTAGCAGAAACCCCACAGGGAGCGCCCCTCGGGCGACCCAGGATAGGGCGCGGAATAAGGCCGTATGTCGAGAGTGATGGACCGACAACGAGCGCCGCATGACCACGCGCGATGCATTCAGCGCGCAGTCACGACGGCCGAAAGGGTGTGCGCATCGAGGCAGGTAAACCTGACCCCTCTGCGACGGCGCGTTTTCGAGATCGTCTGGCGCCAGCACGAGCCGATCGGTGCCTATGAGATCCTGGCGGAACTGGCGAAGGATCGCGAAAAAGCCGCCCCGCCCACTGTTTACCGCGCCCTGGAATTTCTCCAGGAAGCCGGACTCGTGCATCGTCTGGACACGCTGAATGCGTTCCTGGGTTGCGATCGCCCCGAAGACGATCACGGCGGTCAGTTCCTAGTGTGCAGTGTGTGCCGGCGAGTGGCCGAGATCGACGATACGATTCTGAATCGCGCACTTCGGGAACAAGCGCGTACCCTCGGGTTTCGCCTGGAGGATTCCGCCGTCGAAATCAAAGCCGTCTGCAATCAATGTAGTAAGGCGAGCTGAGTGCTGAACCAGCTCCGTCAATCGCGCACACACCAGCTCGTTACCTTCTTTGCGGTAGCGGCGCTGCTGTTCGCCATGACGGTGTATGCGGCGCACTTCCACCGTCCTGGCGCTAAAACCAGCGAAAGCACGCACTGCGATCTGTGCCTTCAATTCGGCAGTACAGGCGGGCCCGCCGCACCGCGGAAGCTCATAGTCCGCGTCTCCCTCGTCGTCACTCGATGCGAGGCCCCAGCTAACACCGACTGCCCCGTCTCACGCGAGCAACCCCGCTCCCACCGCAGCCGCGCACCGCCCGTCGCAGCCTGACCTGACCCGCGGCTTCGCGCCGCGTTGACCGTGCCGCCCGAGAGGGGCGCGCACGGATCGTTCGCCCGTCATTCAGGTTATTGCGATGAAGACCCGATCACTGCCTTTTGCGCCAGCGGCGTGCTGTGCCGTTGCGTTGTGCGTTCTACTGACCCGCCCCACATCGGCTGAGGAGTTCGAGCAACACCCGCCGCACGAGCACGGCAAGATAACCATCAATGCCGCGCTCGATGGCAACCAACTGGTCATTGAGCTCGACTCTCCGGCGGTGAACGTCGTGGGCTTCGAGCACGAGCCACGCAATGACGACGAGCGTGCTGCGGTAAGCGCCGCCGGGAAGCTCCTGCATGACGGCCGCGGACTGTTCGCGATGCCCAAGGAGGCGCGTTGCCAGTTCGAGAAGGCAGAGATCAAAGCACCTCGGTGGGAAACGACCGATGACGTTCCTGGTCAGCCCGAGGCGCCCGGGCAACACGCCGACTACGAGGCACGCTTCACCTATCGATGCTGGTCTCCCGGCCACCTCTCATGGCTGGAGCCCGCGCTGCTCGACAAGCTGCGTAACGTGACCGAAGCACGCCTGAATATCGCCACTCAACGAGGTCAACAAAGCGAGGTCGCAACGAGCGGCCACGCCCGCGTAGCGATTCAATAGAGCCGTGCACATGATTACGCCGGCGATCGAGCTCCAGGCGGTGCAGTTTTCGTGGCAGGCACAGGAACGCCTCCTCGATGTGGAGCGCTTCACTGTTGAGCGCGGCGAGCGCGTATTCCTGAAAGGGCCGAGCGGCAGCGGGAAGAGCACTCTCCTCGGACTCATTGGGGGCGTGCTGACGCCGCAATCGGGAAACGTGTCCCTGATCGGAACGAGCCTGAATGACCTCGATGCGAGCGGACGCGACCGCTTCCGGGGTGAGCACCTCGGCTTCATCTTCCAGATGTTCAACTTGATCCCGTATCTCACGGTACGTGAGAACGTGCTCTTACCGCTGCAGTTCTCCCCCGCTCGTCGGCAGCGCCTGGCGGACCTCGCGCCCGGTGCCGAGGCTTCGCGCCTGTTGGGAGCCCTCGGCCTTCTGGGCCAGGGTCTGCTCGAGCGACCGGTCACACAACTTTCGATCGGACAGCAACAGCGTGTCGCCGCCGCTCGCGCCTTGATCGGGCGTCCTGAGATCGTCGTCGCCGATGAGCCCACTTCCGCACTGGATGCCGACACGCGCGTCGGCTTCCTCGAGTTGCTGATGAATGAGTGCCGATCATTCGGGACCACTCTGCTGTTCGTTAGCCACGATTCTTCACTCAGCGGCCAGTTCGACCGCGTGCTCGCCATGAGCGACCTCAGCCGCGTTCACGCGCAGGCCATCTGACGCCATGGCAACACCCACTCTGAACCTCGCCTGGAAGAGCTTGTGGAATCGGCGTGTGACCGCACTACTGACCGTCTCCGCGATTGCCGTCAGCGTGGCGTTGCTGCTCGGAGTTCAAAAACTGCGCACGGCGGCGCGCGAGAGCTTCGCAAACACCGTCTCGGGAGTCGACCTCATCGTCGGCGCCCGCAGTGGTCCGCTCAACCTGTTGCTGTACTCGATTTTCCGCATCGGAGATGCCACGGCCAACGTGAGCTGGAAAACCTACCAGAAGATCGCGACGCATCCGGACGTTGCCTGGACGATTCCGATCTCGCTCGGTGATTCGCATCACGGCTTTCGTGTGATGGGAACGGACCACAACTACTTCGAGCACTATCGGTTCGGCGGCGGCCATGAGCTGCGATTCTCCTCGGGCGGTCCCTTTCACGACCTCTACGACGCAGTTCTTGGCTCGGAGGTGGCGCGCACGCTGGGTTACAAGCTCGGGGACTCCATTACCGTCGCGCATGGTGTGGGCAATGTCAGCTTCGCGGAGCATAAGGACAAGCCGTTCCGCGTCGTTGGCATTCTCGAGCCCACCAGCACTCCCGTGGATCGCACCGTGCATGTCAGCCTCGAGGCTATCACCGCGATACACATCGACTGGCAAACCGGCATGCAGGCACCGCCGGGGTATCGGGTGAGCGCGGCGGACGCACGTCTTCATGACCTGACACCAGACACCATTACCGCATTCCTGGTCGGCATGCGCTCCCGGGTGATGACGTTCACGATGCAGCGAGCCATCAATGACTACCGCAAGGAGCCCCTGCTCGCGATCCTGCCTGGCGTGGCGCTGAGCCAGCTCTGGGGATTGGTGGGGGTCGCCGATACGGCCCTGATGATCGTCGCAGCATTCGTTGTGCTGGCGGGCCTGTTGGGAATGTTGACCGCCATTGCGACGAGTCTGAACGAGCGACGGCGCGAGATGGCGGTACTGCGCTCGGTGGGTGCCCGTCCGCGCCACGTGTTTAGTCTCATGGTGGCCGAAGCAGGACTCCTGGCGACCCTCGGTGTAGCCACCGGCATCGTGTTGACCTACCTGCTGTTGTTCGGCGGGCGGCCAGTGCTGGAGAAACACTTCGGCATTTTTGTCGCGGTACACGGGCTGTCTGAGTCCGACTGCGCGATTCTGGCCGGCATCATTGTCGCCGCCCTGCTGATGGGCCTGTGGCCCGCGTTCAGGGCCTACCGAAATGCCCTGAGCGATGGACTGCAGGTACGCGTGTGAAAGCAAGGAGCCACACCATGAGCAACAGTTGGTTCTCAATCGTCCTCGGGGCGTGGGTTGCGACCCTCGCGGTCCCTTGCTCCGCCGGCGACACCCCCGAAGCTGCGAGTGGCGGCGCCGCGCCCGCGCGCGCTGCGGATACGAAGGTCAGCCCGCCCATCACGACTGCGAAAAAGGAGGCGGCACGGATGATCGATTGGGACGCCCTGTTACCCGACAGGGAGCGCGCCAACTTCAACGCCGAGCCGCCGGCACCCTTACATGACTACCTGGGCGAGCGCGGCGCGGCCGCTCGCCAGACCGGCTCGATCGCGGTCAACACGAAGCTGAGTGAGACCAAGGTCAAGATACCGGGCTTTGTCGTCCCGCTCGTGGTGAACGATAACGGCGTGGTCTCGGAGTTCTTTCTGGTTCCTTATTTCGGCGCGTGTATCCACGTGCCGCCACCACCGCCGAACCAAATCGTGTACGTAAAGTTAGCCGGTGGCGGCGTACGACTGGGATCGGAAGAGGATGCCTACTGGGTGACGGGCACCCTTCACACCCAGGTCAACGGAACGAGCGTGGCCAAAGCCGCGTACACGCTCGATGCGAACAGGATGGAGCTCTACAAGTACTAAGGCTCGAACATGCGCATACGAATACAAGCAGTGGTTGGCTGGACGTTGATGACATCACTCATCGCGCCCTGCGCTGCCATACATCCCCCCGGGGAAGAGGCACGCCCGCTGCCTGCGCCGCCGTCGACGAGCATCCCGGCAACGGGTTGGGATCGATTGTTGCCGGAGAGCGAACGCGATCACTTCAGCCTCGCCCCGCCACCGCCGCTGCATGACTATCTCTCGGCCGACGCGACAGCGACCCAGACAGGCTCGGCGGCGGTCAATGCGGCGCTCGAAGGCACGACTATCAAGCTTCCCGGCTACGTCGTACCGCTGCAGATGACTGCGGACGGACTCGTCAGTGAGTTCTTCCTCGTGCCCTACGTGGGCGCCTGCATCCATGTGCCGCCGCCTCCTCCGAATCAGATGATCTACATCGTGTTGGAGAAGGCACTAGCGCTCACGGCGCTCTACGAGGCGTACTGGGTGACCGGCACCGTTCACACGCACGAGACGACGACGCGAGTCAGTATGGCGTCGTATTCGATGCGCGTCAGCAAGGTCGAGCCCTACAAGAGCTGACACGGAGTGACCTGAAGAAAATGCCAATGACTCGCAGGACTAAGGTGTCGTAATCGACACGAATTCTCAACGCAAAACATCATGACTGGAGGTATCCCGTGAAAATTCTGTTGGCCGTCCTGGGCCTCTCACAACGGAAAAGGCGCCGCCCCGGTGGGCACGGCGAGTGCGCCGGGCGGCGTCGCGTAACACATCCGCTAACAACATAGGACACCGGGACCCTTGCAGAACTCGAACAGCACCTCAGACGGCGCACAGCCGAGGCCGCCCGCGCTCGTCCCCGGAATGACGTTCTTAGTGGTTGGCCTCTTTCTGGCGAGTGAAGCACGTAAACCGGACTTCCCTGGCGCGCTCCTCTACTATTTCGCGGGCGCACTGTTCGTGACCGCGGCAGCATTTCTAGCGAACTCGATTGTCACCCTGACCCATCGCGATGATCTTGGGCAGGCCAGCGTCAAAAAAAGCTGTTCGAAGAGCGCGGATCCGACTCCCTCGGGTGCTTATCGGCGGTTCCGCGCGAGGGCCGCTAGTGTCGGCGAGGCCGTCTCCAGAAGTAAGCTGTCCGGCGAGTTGGTCGCGATCGTCAGCACTCTCGCACTCAGCTCCATTGGGCTGGTGATGCTGTCGAAGGGCTGGCGCATGCCCAACGCGATACCCGCTTCCCTGCAGGCGCCGGTGGCGGGCGTGTTGATCGCACTCGCATTTCCAATCCTGGTGCTGGAGCGCCACTTCGCAAGTATTCTGCCCCAGATTCACGCGGACAGCGCGATGCTCGCGCGGCTGTGCCGTGTACCGATGCTCGCTCTCCTGGGCTTAGGTCTCGCCACACTGCTGCAATGGCTGAATTTCCCCGGAGTTGCGACGCTCGTTGAACACGGCATCGCCGGGATAACCGGCTTGGTGGGCCTGGAGTTGGCCCTGCGCAGTCTCGTGGGCTGGTATAGCCCGCGCACCTCGACCGCGGCAGGGCGCTGTCACGCCGACAGCGCGATTGCCGGCCTGTTGCGTTTGCAACGGCCGGACTTCGCAAGCCTCAGCGCCAGTGCGAGCCGTCGGTTCGGAATCGATCTGACACGCAGTTGGGCACTCGGCTTCATCCGGCGCGCCGCCGCACCATCGCTGCTGGCGTTGGCTGCCTTCAGCTGGCTGCTGACCGGAGTCAGCGCGTTGGGTCTCAGCGTGCGCGCTGTCTACGAATCGTTCGGCACACCGGCCGGAGTGCTCCATCCGGGATTGCACGTACATCTACCGTGGCCATTGGGTGTATTGCGGCCAGTGGAGTTCGGCACAGTGCATGAAATCCCCGTCGTGTTTGCCGCCGACGACGGTACTCCGGCCGAGGCCGAGGCCGAGACCTCTACAGAACCGACCTCAGCCGATATCGAAGGGCCTGCTCCGTGGGGGGCGGATCGGCTCTGGGATGCGTCACACCCCTCCGAGGCGAGTTACCTGGTCGCCAGCAACTCCAACGGCCGCCAGAATTTCGAGGTGATCAATATCGATTTGCGGGTGTTGTACCGCATTGGGCTCTCGGACGAGGCGGCACAGCAGGTGACCTACAACGTCGCCTCTCCGGAGTCCATCATCCAGGCGGCGGCCGGCCGCATGCTGGCGCGGTACTTTGCCCGTTACACCGTGCTGGACGTCCTCGGGCAGAACCGCGAAGCCTTCATCCGCGGCTTTCAACAGGAGCTGCAAACCCGTCTCGCAGGTCTGTCAACAGGCATCGAAATCATGGGCATTGTCGTGGAGGCTATCCATCCGCCTCCCGCTGCGGCGACGGCCTATCAGGGAGTGCAGACAGCGGCAATCCGCTCGGTGGTGCAGATCGCCGAAGCCAATGCGGAGGCCGTCCAAATCATCAACTCGGCGCAGGGAAACGCCACCCTGATGCGCAACGAGGCACAGGCCGCCGCGGCCGAGCGCCTCGACCTGGCGAAGACCGAACTGGCGCTGTTCGATGGCGACCGACAAGCCTACAGCACCGGTGGCAAAGCGTTTCTGTTCGAGCGCCGCCTGCAACATTTCGATAAGGCTCTCTCGGGCGTGCCGTTCACTCTTGTCGATCACCGCATCGAGAGAACAGACGCACCCGTGCTCGACCTGCGACAGACATCGAGCGGTTCCGATCGATACGCACCCTCCTTGGATAACCCCTGACTCGCTTCGAGAATCACAACATGAGTACGCCCCATCACCATCACGGCGACCCTGGACAGGAACACGAGCACGGCAATGGTACGCCGTTCCGCCTCACCCCGCGTCTCGCTGTCGCGGCCGTCGTCGTATTGGCGGTACTGTTGTCCGCCTGCCTCGTCCTAGTGAGCCCCGGACAGGCGATCGTCGTGACCCGGTTTGGCAATCCGATCCGGGTCATCACCACATCCGGCCTGGCCGCAAAACTGCCCGCGCCGATCGACAATACGGTCGCGGTCGATCTGCGCCTGCGGACCACTTCCAGCGGACTCCATGACGTGGGTACCCGCGACGGGCTGCGGATCCTGGTCCAGGCGTACATCGCGTGGCAGATTCCGGACGATCCGGAACACATCCGGCAGGTTCTGCGCGCCATGCGCAATCAGCCGGAGATCGCGGCCGAGCAACTCCGCAGCTTCACCGGCTCCGCCCTGGAAATCACCGCGAGCAGCTTCGACCTCGCGAGCCTGGTGAACACTGAGCCGGGACAGATCAAACTCGATCAGTTCGAGGATGCGCTACGCAAGCGCATCAACGAGCAGGCGCTGAAGGTCTATGGCATCACCATCCGCCAGGTTGGCCTGGAGCGACTGACACTCGGCTCGGACACCTTGAGCGCCACGATCGAGCGCATGAAGGCGGAGCGGGAAACGGTTGCGGCAGAAAGGTCCGCGCAAGGTCAGCGCATGGCTGACCAGATACGCTCCAACGCCGATCGTGATTCGCGGGTCCTGCAGGCACAGGCGAAGGTGGAAGCTGCCGATATCGAGGCGAAGTCGCGCATCGCATCCGCCGCGATTTACAAGCAGGCCTATTCGACCGACCCTCAGCTTTATACCCTGCTGCGATCGCTTGAATCTCTGGATGCCATCGTAGGACCTAACACACGTCTGATCCTGCGTACCGACGCTGCGCCCTTCCGCGTACTGATCGACGGTACGGGTGCACCCGGTCAAGAGCCGACACGGGTAGGGAAAACACCGTGAACACCCCAAACGAGGACCTGCGTGAACTGGGTCCCTGGGGACAGGCGGTCGCGCTGTCCTTCCGCTTTCTGTTCCTCGCCGCCGGACTGATTGCCGCGGGCTGGCTCGTTTCCAACTTCCAGCAAATTCCGCCAGACAGCCAGGCTGTCGTCATGCGCTTTGGCAGTGTCGCGCGGGTTCGCGGGTCGGGCCTGCTATTGGCGTGGCCACGCCCGATCGAGCAGGTCGTGGTGTTGCCCGCGGCCGCCCGACAGCTACAGCTTCCGATACGCCGCTACGAGGACAACCAGTACGGCTCCGTGAGCCAGGGCTTCGATGCGAGCTCGGATCCGAGATCGAACAGCGGGTTCCTGCTGACGGGCGACTCCGGTGTGGTGCACCTGGAAGCACGGGTCTTTTATCAGATCAACGACCCGTTGGCGTATATGATCGCCGCCGATCATATCGAGCCTGCCCTGGAGCGGTTGTTTCTCGCCAGCGCCGTGGCCCTGATGGCGGGCCGCGATATGGACTCGGTTCTGGTGGCACGACCTGAGATCGCCTCCGAAGCTACCGAGGCGACGCGGCGCGAGCGACTGCGCTCCGACCTCATGAACGCCGTAAACCGACGACTCGCAGATCTGGGGCAACAGGGGGCGAGCCTCGGTATCACCGTCAGCCGGGTCGACCTGGTTCCCTCGATTCCAGCAGGCGCCAAACAAGCTTTCGACACCGTGTTGATCGTTACACAGGATGCGGAGGCCCGAGCGGCCATGGCACGTACCACTGCCGAGATGACCTCTCAGGAAGCGAACCGGAATAAGGACCGCATCGCCGCCAGTGCGACCGCGGCCGCCGAAGAAACGATCACGAATGCCAAGGCACAAACCGCCTCGATCGAAGCGCTCGAGCAGCAGTCGCACGACATGTCACGCAGCATGCAACTCACGCGTGTGTACTACGACCGTGTGGAGGCACTTTTGAAGAAAGCACAACGCGTCGACGTGGTCGACCGCAGCGGAGCGGTCCGCACCATTCTGCCGGGAGGCACTCCGTGAATACCGCTGAAGCCAACACCGCCCAGAATAACGTGGCGCTATTGAGCCAAACGGAACAGCGCACGCTCGCGTTGCGCCTGACGTTGGCATTGGCGGCCGCGGGCTGCCTGATCCTCTCCGTGGGACTCGAAGCGCTCAACCCGTCCCAACGGGATGTTGCGCAACTCGTGGCCGGCATCGCAGCGGTACTGGTCGGTTGGCCTGCGCTCACGGCCGCTTGGCGCAGTCTCCAGCATCCAGACCTGCATGGGATCACGGACCAATTGATTGGACTGGCGTTCATCGCGGCCTGGGCGAGCGGAGACCTCGTTACGGCGTCCTTGCTGCCTCTCATCATGACCGTCGGCCATATTCTGGAGGAACGCTCGCTGCTCGGCACGCACGAGGCCATCCGTGCCCTGACGAAGCTGACGCAAACTACGGCACGCCGGATTGACGCGATCGGCATTGTTGAAGTTGCGGCAAGCACCCTCAAGGCGGGTGATCTCATCGAAGTGCGTGCTGGCGATCGGATCCCCGCCGACGGTCGCGTCGAAACCGGCAGCTCCAGCGTCGATACCGCATCTGTTACCGGAGAGTCGCTACCGGCGGAAGTGGATGTCGGTGATACCGTTTTCAATGGGTCGATGAATCTCGACGGTCACCTAACGGTCCGTCTCACTCGCGTGGGTGGCGAGACGACGTTAGGGCGGGTGATCGAGCTGATGCGGGAAGCTGAGCGAACCAAGCCCGCCGTCACACGTGTGCTGGAGCAGTACGCGGGACGCTACCTGGTGTTTGTACTTCTCCTCTCCGCATGTGTATGGTTTCTGTCAGGAAGCACTGCGGGCATGCTGGCCGTGCTGGTCGCGTCCTGTCCTTGTGCACTGGTTCTGGCGGCTCCTGCGACTTCGGTCGCCGCGATTGCAGTCGCGGGTCGACACGGCATCCTCGTGAAGGGAGCATCGTTCCTGGAGCAGCTCGCAACGGTTGACGCGGTGGTGTTCGACAAGACCGGCACGCTGACCGTCGGTCAACTGCAGCTGGTCGGCTCTACCACGCAATCTGACACCACAACGGCGTCGTTGCTTCGTTTGGCAGGAAGCCTGGGCGCGAGCAGCAGTCATCCGGTGAGCCGTGCATTGAGTGCGCGAGTGCCGGAAAATGAGAAGCTGCCGATCGTCGATGTGAAGGAGACGCGAGGTTTGGGGATCGTCGGGTACCTGAATGGCCAGAGAGTGGCCTTAGGTCGGCCGCTATTGTTCACCGAGCTCGGCATCAAGATTACACCACCACCCGCGCACGGCGGCCCGATCGCTGGCGTCTCGAGCGGTGATGCTTTCTTGGGATGGCTGTTACTCGCCGACGAGGTCCGGCCGGAAGCGAAGGACGCTGTCGAACAACTCAAAGACCTTGGGCTCCGGCGCCAACTCGTCATCACCGGGGACACCGAGCGCGAGGCACGCAAGGTAGCGGCCCAGATCGGTCTCACGGACATCCACGCCGAGGCCCTTCCGGCGGAAAAGATGAAGTTCGTGCTCGACGAAATACAAAGCGGCCATCGCCCGATGGTCGTCGGCGACGGTATCAACGACGCGCTCGCGCTCAAAGCGGGCGCGGTTGGCGTGGCCATGGGCGCACAGGGTGCGGATGTCGCTCTGGCTTCGGCGGATCTCGTTTTGATGAGCAACGATCTCCGGCGCCTCGCCACCTGCGTACGCTTGAGCCGTCGTTGTCGCCGAACGATTCTCGTCAATGTCGGACTGGGCCTGGGTTGGACAGTCGTGGTCATCGCGCTCGCTGCGGGCGGTATCTTTGGCGCCCGGGGCGCACTGGTGGCAGCCGTCCTGCACAATGTCGGGACACTGGCCGTCATGCTGAACGCGGGGCGACTCCTGAAGTTTGAGGATCCTCCAACCCACAGTGCGCGGCAAGTCTGAACGACTGGCGTTGGAACTTCACATGGCACCTCTCGTCATCATCCCGATTGCGCTCGGGACTTGCGTCGCTACCATGGTCGGAGGACTCTTCGCAATTGCTATGCGCGATCGGCTGCACCTGGTACTGGGATTCAGTGCGGGCGCGGTGCTCGGTGTTGCCTTCTTCGACTTGATGCCCGAAGCGCTCGCGGTCGGCCATGATATCGATTCTCGTGTCATGATGGCGACAGTCGCCCTCGGCTTTTTCCTTTATGTCCTTCTGGATCGGACCGTCGCGCTCCAGGGTCATAAGAGTCCTATCGAGAAGCACCGGCGGCGTGGCTGGATCGGCGCGAGCAGTCTGTCGTTCCACAGCTTTCTGGACGGCCTGGCGATCGGAGTCGCATTCCAGGCAGGCCAGGCCATGGGGATCGTGGTTTCGGTCGCCGTTCTCATCCACGATTTCTCCGACGGCCTCAACACCGTGAATGTCGTGATTAAAAACGGTGGCGACCGAAAGATCGCCTTTCGCTGGCTGCTCGTGGATGCGCTCGCGCCAATCCTGGGTGCGCTGACCAGCCTCGCCCTCAGCTTTTCGGACGGGATGATTGCGGTGGTTCTCGCCCTCTTCTCGGGTTTCTTCCTATACATCGGCGCAAGCGATCTGTTGCCCGAGAGCCATCACGCGCACCCGCGATTTTTAACCACACTCGCGACATTTGCTGGCGCGGCATGTCTTTATTGCGTCACGCAAATTGCGCACTGACCATTCACTATGGAGCGACCGCGCGATTCTGGCCTATTGTCACCCATCCGTCAGCGCGCGCGAACTCACGCCGCCATCTCCACGGCCAGGTACAGCATTGTACCCATGGTCCCTACCCTCAAATCCCTGCCATTCTGGGGCGGGGGACCTTGCAGCCGCGTATAGAGTTGATGCGGAGTGAACAGGGCCTTGTCGCCAAGGCAATTGGTGCCCTTCGAGACGGCAGCTACTACCTGAGCCCAGAGATCGTCAGCCTCACGACTGGGAGTACGCGACCGCCGCCAGAGCATTCGCAGCTGGGCCTCATCGCGAATCCCTTCAGTACGTCCGGGAGTTTTCAGCAACGAGCGAGGATCGTCGACGTGCGCGCTGTGAGGAAATCCGGTATCGGGTCCTTACATGGACTCCCCACTTGATCCACCGCAGAGCTTGGTGCATCTTGCAAGCCGTATGAAACGAAGAGCAAATGGGTTGCGATACGATGGTGGGCGCCACTGGGCCGCACCGTTTGTTCTCGCGATGCTGTGCCTTCGAGCATTCGTTCCGGCCGGCTTCATGCTGGCGCCGGTCGATGGTCAACTTGCCGTCGTCTTATGTGATTCGGACGCCCCCGGCGCTATCCATCATCACGGTGGCCATGAGCATTCGGGACACCATCACACCCTTGCCGATCCGACTTGCCCTTATGCACAAAGTGCAGGTCCGGCACCGCTCCCCACGCTGCCGGCACTGGCCGCGGCGCAAATCGTTTCCGTGGCGGTTCGACCCGTTGAAGTTGCGCAGATCCACGCTCATTTCGGTCCCACTCGCCAGCAGTTTCCGCGTGGCCCCCCTCGCCTAGCCTGACCGTATACAACGTTTGCTGCGCGCAGCGCCGGCCTGACACCCCGCTAAGAGGTGCCGGTTTCGCGCAGACCTTGTCTTCGCGTTTCCGATCAGGTGAGGCCATCATGAATTCATCCACTCCCCGACGTGGGGCGGCCACGTCGCGCGTCCATTGCTCTGTAAACCGCACATCACGCGCTGTAAGCGTACTTTCGTTATCGCTGGCCGCCGCCGTTGCGCCACATGTTGTAATGGCGTGTGCAACTTGCGGTTGTACGTTGAGTTCCGACGCGGCTATGGGTTACTCCGCCACGGCCGGATGGCGCTTGAACGTCGAATATGACTACATCCATCAGAACGAATTGCGCAGCGGCACACGTTCAGTTTCAGGTGTGCCCGACGGCAATGAGCTCGAGCGCGAGACCCTCAATCGGTACATCACGACGGGTCTGAGCTACAGTCCGAACTCCATCTGGAACATCAACCTGCTCGTGCCGTATGTGATACGGACTCCCTCGACCTACGGCCCGTTCGATTCGACCCAACCCTTGCCGGATCTGAGCAGCTCGCGCAGCTCCAGCCTCGGCGATATCAAGCTAATCAGCAGTTATCAAGGGTTGTTGCCGACCCACAACTTAGGTCTTCAACTGGGTGTCAAGCTGCCCACCGGCCACTACGGTACTGCCGTCGATTTCTATGGTGGGCCCAACGCGGGGACGCCGCTCGATGCCAGTTTGCAACCGGGCACCGGAAGCACGGATGTCATCGTAGGCGCCTACTACTATCAGGCGGTGAGTCAGAACTTCGATATGTTCGCCAACGGTCAGTTCCAAAGCGCCGTGAAGCATCACATGGATCAGCCAGGGAACGACTACCGTCCGGGCAACTCGAGCACGGTGAGTTTCGGGATCCGGTACGAAAAGAGCTCGCAATGGGTCCCCCAGCTACAGATGAACCTGTTGCACAAATCACGAGACCAGGGGGCGCTCGCCGATATCCAGAGCACGGCCGGGAATGTTGCTTACGTCAGCCCGGGCCTGACAGCCAGGGTGTTTTCTCATTTGCACGTCTTCGGGTTCGTGCAGGTCCCCGTTTACAGTAACCTCTACGGCTACCAGCTCTTTCCTCACTACACCGTGAGCGTCGGCGCAAGTTATGCCCTCTGATCACAATTCGTCGCGGACGTTCTTGTCGCGTCGAGTCTTGTTAAAAGGCTGCGCGGGAACGTTTGTCGCCTGGCACGGCCTGCGTGGATCTTCCGCGCAGGCCAATGAACTGCGGGTTGGCGCGGCAGCTCCGCCAGCCACCCTAACGACACTGGACGGTCAAAGAATTGCCACGCCGGATTTGGAGGGCCACGTTGTCATACTGACCTTTTGGGCGACCTGGTGCGTGCCGTGCCGGGACGAGCTCCCCCTTCTATCACGCTACGCCGTGCAGCACGCGGATGCGGGGCTACGCGTACTGGGCTTTAGCCTGGACACATCGGATAACCTGAAGGAGGTACGACAGGTCGCGCAGGCAGTGAGCTTCCCGGTAGGGCTGCTCGCGAATTCAAGCGCACTGGGATATGGCCGCATCTGGCGACTGCCGGTGAATTTCACGATCGATCGAGCGGGACGACTCGTCGACAACGGCTGGAAGGATAAGAAGCCGGCCTGGACACCCGAGCGACTCGAACAGATCGTGACACCGCTACTGCAGGCGCCAACTTGAAAAATTGAGGCTGGAGTGCCAAGTGCCTGGCATGCCGCTCGCGTCCTCGTGGCCTTCTCAGCCGTGGCCGGGCCGGCCAGTGCAATGGAATACATTCGCATGCGTCGCTGAGATGCAGGCCGTCGTTTGCACGAAAACCACGCGCTGCTTTATCCTCGGCACGCCAGGCAACGGCCACCAGCGTGCCCGGCTGCTCGTGGCGCGGCGGCGAGGAGTTCACGCGCGGCTGCATGAGTTTGATCGTACTCGCGTTCCGGAACGACACAGAGCCGCGGCCATTCCGAGTGTCGCGCGGGATCAGCGCTCAGATGTCGGAAATGCGGCGCGCGCAGATCGAGGATCGGCGTCTCTTGCGTCAGAACGATGTGGGCAATCGATCGACCTGCGACGAGCGCAGGATCAACGTGCTGAGGTTGGCGGTCCTCGACCGCCAAGTTACGCAGTACCGCCTCCCATAGGGCGCAGGCGGAACTGTCGCCCGCGTAGAACATCCCCCGATCCGGGGCGGCGGCAACGCGAAGCGGTTCCGGGATTTCGGATTGAATGCTCGCGCCTCGTACTGGGATGGATAGACGTGCGGATTATCGCGGCCAGGAGCGCATATGATCATCAACAGAATTCATCTGGGGCCCGTGGTGTTTGCCAAAACACTGGCCGCCTCGATCGCGGCCCGGCAGTCGACGTCCCCCGCCTCCGGCGGCTGCCTGGGCGTCAAACACGGAACACCGCATGCAACCGAAAGACCTGTTCGAAGTAACAGACGACAATTGCCTCAAGCGCTGGGAGCCCGCCCCATCCGTGCCCGATCGACGGCGGAAACCACATGATAGAAGGCCTCGACCAGAGGCAACGGCAAACCGTGCTGCGTTGCCTTCCTCAACGCGTACCCCAACGTCTCGTGGATCTCGAGAGGCCGTCCCGCGTCGAGATCCTGCAGGGACGACATCCGATGTCCAGGCGCTTTCAATTCAAACTCCCGTCCCACAGTCATCACGGTCGCCACGGCAGCCTCCTCGCTGCCTCGGCATAGAGTCGCCACGGGAAGCACCGACTCATCGGTCATCTCGATCTTCAGAGCGCGCATGAGTTGCCCCATCTCTCGGACCAACCGCGCCAGCACCAGCGCCGATCCGGGATCACTCAGATAGCGCCAGGTCGCCGCCCGAGTCGTGACTGACAGGGCCACCAGCCCTACCCAGGCCGCGAATTTCGACCACTCCAGGCTCTGGATGTCCGCCCGGGCCATGGCCCTAACCCCGGATGCATCGATGGTGGCCGCGACCCGCTGCGCCCGCGGGCTGAGCTCGCCAGACAACTCGCCCAGAAGGATATTTACGTTTCGGGTGAAGACGACCGCGCCGCTCGGCAACAGCTCACCACTCGTATCCGCGAGTGCCCCGAGAACGTGCTCCCCACCC
>FTGX01000435.1_pt1 | contig 18575 bp, 3 predicted proteins | sample 1640811 | NCBI WGS metagenome assembly FTGX01 (sample SAMEA3914789, study PRJEB12502) | metagenome | biome: forest; material: soil | place: Canada | collected 2011-07-03 | depth 0.3 m
GGTACTGCGCGGTATTTTGTTTGAATTCGACGCCCTTGGAGTCCCAGTCGCAGACAGCGACATACTTTACCTGTCGGTCGGTCGGCGAGACGACCGATCAGTGGCTGGCGCCGCTGTAATCAGGGCAGGTCGTGCTCGTAAGTGTCCCCGGGGCTCACTGGTGGTGGTATGTATTTGATCGTCAGTTGGTCGGGGTCCAGCTCCATCTCATAACTCTTCGCGGGGACATCGATCTTGAGAGGGGGTAGCTCGAAATTCGGTCGCTCCCATTCGAGCAGCCACTTGGTCCGTACGTTCTTAGCGGGGCCGGTGGGCTGCTCGATGAAAGTGGGCCCCGGCGAATTGATGGCTTCCTCCCACTGCACCAGTCGAAGTTCCGTCCCGTCAAGGGACATCTTGTTCTTCGCCGGAAACTCAGGTACCACGGCGATCGAACGAGTCCACGTTGAGAAATTATAGTCCCGAACCTGGTAACGGTCAGTCAAGCCCGCAATATGCAGGATCTCGTGCCCGGCAGCCGCAGCGATGTCGCTCGGGACGGTCAACCGAGCACTGTCGATGTACGCATCCGTACCCCCTAATCTCACAGTGTAACCCCGGGCATTAAACACTTCCGCATGCTGGAAGGCCGAAAACGGGCTGATGTCCACTGTATTGAGGACCCCATTGATCGGCTTGCTGGTCGGCACGACGACGAACTGCACCGACGGAAGAATGCCGCGCGGCATGGCATCGCGCGGATCGAGGGTCAGTGATGCGAGGTCACTGACCACGGCGTCCTGTATTTCGCTGGTCGTTCCCACGCCCACAAATTTCACGGGTATCAAAATCGTGATGCTCGGTGGAAACACCGCCAGGTTGACGACTTTGATGGCGGTCGTGCCCCCGGAATCGCCATACACGAGCGGGTTGTTGAGTCCGTAGCTGAAGGAATTCTGTGACTGCGCACTGACGCCCGGCGCGGCCCGGTCCGCCTGCGTAAAGCGTCCTGTCTGCGGATCGTAAGGCCGGGCTCCGTAGTCATAGAGGCCGGTGGCGTCGAGCTCTTTGGAAGTGAACTGACGGTTGCCCGAACTACTCGTTTGTGGGGCCTGGGTTGCATCGAGGAACGCGCCGAAGGGCCGATAGAACGCGCGTGTGTTGGCGACCTCGTGACCGGCGGCATTCGTCATGAAGTAGGTTCCGCCGAGGTGATCTGAGCTAAACCACGCCAGATCGGCGCTCTGCAGGAGTGCATCGGGCGCTGCGTGTTGCAAGACCCGGCGCGCGATATTTGCGCTCGCCGCAGCGTACACGGCCTCGAAGCTCGGCAGCGCCGCAGTGTCTTGGATCTCGCGATACGAGGCACCCAGCATGATTTGTGTCTGGCCACCGGAATCTGTTTTGGCAACGCGGACGCCATTGCCGTCAAAGAGAAACTGTTCTTGTGTCGCGCTGCCGGTGATCGCTCGAACCTTGCCGCGCGCGAAGTAGTCATAACCGCGGCTGGCCGACCAAAGCAATTTTCCGGAGGCGTCGTAACACAAACTCTCAGCGGTCAGCGCCGGAGCGCCGCCTGTCGGCAGAAGCAGTCGATGAGTCAATCCGTGGGGCAACGTGTTGGTGCCGAGCGGACAATTCGGCGGTGTGTACGCCGCACTGTAGTCCTGGATGGCGCCCTCGCCCGCCAGAAGATTATCGGCGCCGAGCGGCGTCAGATGTCCGGACGCGTCGTAACAGTTCGCCTGGGTGCTGCCATCGATGAGTACGAGATTGCCGAGCTCGTTGTAGCAGTAACTGAATGCACGCGTCGCACCGGCCGGCGCTGCCAAGGTGGCGGACTGGACGCGCCGCAAGTCATCATAAGTGTACGCCGCATCATAGGCCGTACCAACACCGCCGGAAGCTGAGTCGGTCAGGTGCGTAAGATTGCCAACGCCGTCCCACTGATAGCCGCGGTCGCTCAACTTCGCGCCCGTCGAGTCCGTTACCGCCGCGGCGTAGAGGCTCTCGGGACCGAAGGCGCCGCTCGAGCCCCTTGCCGCATCATCGTAACGCCAGGTATTCAACACCTGGTTGCCGAAAACGCTCTTCGCCGGAAGGCCGGTGACCGTCGAGGCGGCGCTGCAGAGGTAGACTTGGGACTGCGGGCGGCCAATCACCGTAGACGGTTGGTCGCATTCCACCGTATGCGCCGCGGGCGCTGGTACGATGCCCGGCCCGTAGCCGGTCAGCGAGGTCAGGGTCCCGTCCAGCCCGGACTCGCTCACGAGTACTTCCCCGTGTGGGTATTCCATCAAGCCGCCGCGTCCCATTGAGTCCGGCGTGACACGGCTCAGGAAGTAGTCAGTGGCGCTACCTTGGCCGAGCACATGTTTGAGGTCGGAAACCAAGTGGCCGTCGACGTCAAACGCACGCGTTTCACGCGCAGGCTGGTAGACAAGGTTGTGAGGCAGGTTGTTCTCTTCCGGGTCGAGTAGCGTGCCGTCGGGTGCGTAGATGAATCGGTTACGCAAAAGCGTTTCGCGCCCCAGAGTCTGAGTGAACGTGGCCGCCAGCCGTGACGAAGCCGCGACTTCGAACTCGCGTTTGGCATAGTTAGAGACTCGCAGTTCATCGATCTGTCCATCCAGCGCCGGGCCGACATTGTCGTTGGCCGCAAGAATGGGCTGCGTGTTGTCGATCGTGCCCGAGACGCATTCCGCGTCACCGAGTATGACGACGTTGTGGCCGCCCCCGGGAGTGTCCGCGGGGGGCGTCCAGCTTTGCGTTTCCACGGTGCATGCGGTCTGCGGGGGTGGTTCGGAGCACGGTGCGCCAATTGTCGCGGGCTTGTCCCCCAGCGGGCCTGACCCGCACCAGCGATGCAGTGGCAGGCCGTCCATGAAGACTCGCATGCGCGCGCCGTCGTAAGTTGCGGCTACATGGTGCCATTGCCCGCTCGGCAGCGCTTCATAGCTGACAAACACATGGTGTTGCAAAGAGGTAGCACCGCCGGTGACCTGCCGGGCAACGATCTCCCAACGCAGACGCCCCGAGGCAGACTCAACATCCAGTCGCCACCCCGGAGTGCCGGGTCCCTGCCACTTGCCGATGAGTCGATTCTCGTCAGCCGGGTTGCCAGCGCCCCGAGGCGCCCGCCGCTTCACCCAAAGCTCCGAGGTCAACGCGTCGCCCAACTCCAACGTGCTTCCGGGGGCGCCCGCCGTTGCCGCCGCCGTACGCATATCGGGAATCTCAATCTGCCCATCCGCGGCACTGTTGACGCTGTGCGACGTATCGAATGACATCCCCTCAACCCCAGGGACGATGCGACCGCTGCTGAGCGTGGCGTTGTTCTGCGCCTTTGACTGGTCTAGCTGTCCGCCCGGCGTGGGATGATCGAAATCAATGTGTACGAGATTGCCGCGCGGCGGGCCAGCGCGCAGCGGGCGCAACGCGTCCTGGTGCAGTTCCTTCGCCGAGCGCGCGGCGCCTATGAGGCGCAACTCATCGATCCCGACCGCAACCTGGGAAGTTCGGTCGCCGAGGAGAATTGACGGGCCGAGCGCCACGGTAGCCAGCGGTGTCCGTCCCGATTGCGCTTGAATGACACCGTTCACGGCGCACTGCACGCGTCCTGCGGCGAACAGCAGCGCCACATGACTCCACGCATCGGTGGGAAGCGGTTCATCGCTCTGTGCCAGTGCTGCTGCCACCTCGCAACCCAGGTGCCCGTCCGCCCGCAGGGTCAGCGCGACCGCGCTTCCCGCCTGAAAGATGCGCTGCGAGTGACAGGGCTGCGAGCCGGGACACGCTTCGGGCGCAACCCACATTTCGACGGTGAACCTGGCGAGTCGCGGGACACCAGAGGCTCTAAAGGCGCCCTGGCAGAGCTGGCGCACCGGAACCTCGAGGCCTTTGCCGCTGGCCCCCATAACGGCGCTCGCGGAGGGGAGCGCAAAACCACAGTTGGTCGCACGAAAAATCGCTTGCGATGGCGAACGATCGACGGGGACTCCCGGTATGTCGAAGGTCACATCGAGGAGCGGCAGGGTCTCGAACGTTCCGTTCGTGCGGGAATCGAAATAGTAAGGCGGTTCGCTTGAATCGTAACTGCGGTGGACGCGCTCTTCCGGTAGGTATTCCGTCGTGGTCCCTCCCGGAGCGACGATGTGAATGACATAAGGTCCCGCGATACGGGCCGCGTTCAACGTGGGTTTCGGTGTCAGAAGCAGTGTTATGTCTCGGCCGCGCAGATCCTGTGGCAACAGGATGCGCGCAGACTCCGGAATCTCATGATCGATATCGCGGCTTCGGCTGAGTGCACGTGCGGTGTAATGCAGGCTCGTCAAGTCGTGCACTGCGCGACCTGCGCGTTTGTCTCGATAGCCCACCAGCCACTCGCCGCTACAGCGTCCCGCGGTGTTGGAATCGCAATCGGCAAACACCCTGTAATCCAGTTTAACCGTCGGATCCTCCCCGGTGCTTGCCGTGTAAGGAAGTTGCAGCCCCGCCGCGGGGAGTCCGTCGCAGCGGATCGCGAACTGAACCTGCGGGGCCGGGCCGCCGAAGGCGACGGCGGTGCCGGGTCCGACTACCGCAGCGGCTCCGGAAGCGCCAGGTTCGAGGCTCCGGTCGTAGACATCGTGGCCGTCGCTTAGGCGTAGCGCTGCCCCCGGGGCGAAATTCTCCGGCACGTGAATGTAGTCATAACGGATCGAGGAACTTTCCTCCATGAGAGTGGCTCGGACCAACAGAGGTGCTGTAGGGCTCGCGGCGAGCGTCCCCCGCCACTCGATCACGAGGCGACGCGTACCGCGCGACCCGGCGACCCCGACGCGCAGGCCTCCCTTGTCTAATTTGAGATCTGCGGTGAGGACGGTGAGTGTCGCCTGCGCGCCGCCGGGAGGGACGCCCAGCATCACCTGACCAGCGGCCGTCACGACGACCGCCGTGCCGTGAGCAATGTGATACATCCGGCTCTGCTGGGCGCTTGCACGAATGTCGACATCGAACGGCAAGGTAAATTGCGCCCGGCCCGCACCCAGTTGCGCCTCAGAAAGCGACACGGCCTCTAACTCGGGCGGCGGATCCGGCCAGACCGGGATGCCACCGAATCGAGTCGGCTCCTCCAGCGGACCGGCGACGCGCTCGCAGTTTGACGGCAGATGCACGGACCCCCATTTACCGATCTGAGCCGGAACCCCGGTCGATCCAGTCGCAACCGTGTGGGGTAGTAAATAGTCGGTCTGAATGAGACGCCCCAGGGCGTCGTATTCGTTATGGGTCTTTTCCCCGGAGGCCACGATGCGATCGGCGGCCTGCGAGCGCAGGTCGTATTCATAGGTGGTCTGACCGAGATCGGGGTCGGTGTTCGAGCGCAAGCGCGAGAGCGCGTCATAGGTACTGAGGGTTACGTTGTTGTTCTGGTCGCTGCGTTCAATGAGCCGACCCAGGGCGTCATAGGTCGAGGTAACCGCCGCGTACGGAAGGGGCACATTGCCCGGGGGCACCGCGGACGTGGGACGCACAAATTCCTGAAACAGGGTCAGCAGTCCGCGCGCATCGCGATGCTCGAGTGTTGGAACCCCATTGCCATCCGTCGCAATGCGGTCCCCCGGCGACGGATAGACTAACCGCAGGACGTCGTTGACCGTTGGCGTGATGTTTGGCAAATCGCACGATAGCGCCGCGGTGGGCGAGCCGTTGCCGTCGATCACAACAGCCGACGGCCAGTCGTTGCATCGTGGCCATCCCTGCCCATACGTCCGAATGACCCGACCCTGCGCGTCATACGCGATCTGAACGGCGGCAACGTCGTTGCGTGGCGGAATGCCTTCCAGGTGCTCCGCATCACACCAGGTGCCTGCCCCGGGACAGGTTCCGGGTAGTGTGCGCGCCTTGTAGGCCACACTCAGCCGTCCTAAGGGGTCGTAGTCCGCGGTGCCCGAGATGGTCCAACTCGGCCTCTCCCTGACAACCCCTTGGGTCTGAATCTGTCCGTCGCTGAAGGCATAGGTCGTCCTATAGGCTCCGGTCGCCGACTCGGCGGCAAAGGCGAGCGCCCCGCTGTCAGCACACGACACCAGGGTGCCGTTTAGATCGGTACAGCGCCGCAACTGATCATCCCAGTTCAACGTCGTCACGCGCGACGGTGACCTCAAACGCAGCGCCGGGTCTGCCTGCTCCGTGCAATCGGCGGCCACAAAGGACACTGCGCCTAACACGGGGTCTGCTTTCTCACATGTGGCATCTTCGTATGTGATCTGCAGTCGCGGACGATCCGCACGATCCAACTGCGACCAGCTTGCGCTGAGGCGACCCCAATTGTCGTACGCCGACAGCGTGGCCGCGGCGTCCGGGTCGGTCACGTTGGGATCCACAACCTGGGCCAACTCGCCGAAGCGGCCCTGCAAAACAAAGCTTCCGTACGGCCCGGTGCGCGCAGCGGCTACAGCGCTCGGGGTGTAGTCAAGACCGTAGTAGGTCCGGTGAGTCGTATGACCGAGCGCATCCGTAGTGCTGCTGATGAAGGAGCACGTCAGATCCCACTCCGCGCTCGTGCGCGCGCCGCTCGGATCGATGCTGCTCGTCGGCCGGCCGGGGCAGTTGGCATTTTCAAATCCAACGGTAGACTTAACCCGCAGTTGCGTCGGCCGCGCCGTCTGCGCAAAGCCATCAAAGGCGTCGCTCTCGGTCCGGTTGCCCCGGGAAACGCTACCGACGGCTTTCTGGTCGTAGCCGTACTCGCTGTAGGTCAGGAAGTCTCCGAGCGTGCCGTCGGCCTGCAACACCCGCGCGGCCTCCATGGCAACCGTCCCCTGAAGCGGTGAATAACTGGCGGACGGCGCCAGCGGATCCGGCTTGGCGTATTCGAACTGCGAGGCAACGTCATCAGCGGCAATCGCAAGATCGTTGAAGCGTCGGACCACGAGGGGCTGGCCGAAATCGGGCGGGCAGCCGGTCGCCGTGCCTTCAAACGTGCAGCCGTCGGGCAACTGGTAAGTCGTCTTGGTATCGACCACCCGCGGCGCCGTCAACCACATTTCCGGATAGATGCGCAATTCGCCCAAGTCGCCGACCAGGCAATCCGAGGGCGCCGCCGCGCTGCAGCCGACCATCAGGTTGCCCGCCGGGATCACCGCGGGAAATTGGACCGCCGCGTTGGGGGGCAACACCGTGCCGTTGACCATGACTTGCAACTGGAGGATGCGTCCGTCTTCGAATATCCCTCCGCCGTTGACGCTGAAGGTCGCAACCAAGTGATGCCAGCGGCGCTTGTTTCCTTCGGGCAGCACCTCCGAGGTGAGGCAGTTGGCGCTCGGCGCAGCGCAGTTGGCGGTCCCGAGTTGCAGTTGCCAGCGGTACCCATCACTAGCGTCGAGGAGGCTGAGCCGATAGGCCCCGGTTTGCTCGACGACCACCTCCTCACCCGCTGCACCGTCGGGTTTGAGCCATACTTCAAGAGTGGCAGCGCTCAGGGGGATGGCAGTCATGTCGGCTGCACTGGGATGCGGCGAGAGGTACTGCAGGAAAAAATCGGGCGAACACGACACCGGCAGATCCCCGACGCTGAAGTGCGCGGCGCCCCCCGTTGCAACCGCAACTCGCCCCGCGTCGCCAGGTTCAGTGCCCTGCTCCGTAGTGATGGGTGCTTGTGCGAGTAGATTCGTGAAAGCGCTGCAAGTCGCCGAGGGAAGGATCGGCACTCGCCCAGCGACGCGATCCCGCCAAGGCTCACGTCCATCAAAGCCCACGTCGAAGATCGCTGCCGCGGTCAGACTCGGATAGGTCACGGTCAGGAGCCGTGCGGGCGCGCTGAACACAGACAACAGTCCCCCGATGCCAGCCGCCGCCGTGGTCGGGTCGGACTCCGCGAACGATCGAAGCGTTTCACTGACAGGTGCGCCGGTGCCCTGCGCGACCACCCGATCCTGCGTAATTCCCGGCACCATGTTCGGCCGCTGCGCGTTGCGCTGGGAGAGCGCGACACCCGGGAGATTCGGCTGCGTCGCGGCCATGTGCCTGGTGAGCATCGCAAACCCGGTGGAGTTGCGCGTCTGCAAATCAAAATGCGGCAGCTTGTAGTCGTAGGCCTCGACGGTCTCCTGCGCCGGTCTTCCCATCAATCGTTCGGTCGTCACGGAACGCACTAGGTGCCGGGCCACGCCGGCGATCGGCTGATGACCGAATTGCGGCGGCGCGCCGGTCGGCATCGCATCCGTCCATTGGAAGTTGCCGGCCGTCTGATAGTCGATCCGCGTTCGGCTGCCGGCGCGCGGATCACGGTCTTCGATCATGAGATCCTGCGGGCCTCCAACATTGGCGCGGCGCCATACCAGCAGCCCCTCCTTCTGCGGTTGCGCCGGATCCGGGTCGTTGATGCGCACGCGGCGCACCGCCTTCAGCGTCCCATCGCCATCGATGTCGATGAGCGCAACGTTCGCGTCCGTCCGGTCGCGCGCTACCATCTCCTTGAGAGTGTTGGTCGCGTTGTCGACGCTCAAGGTGGTACGGATGATCGGATACTGCGCGTCGAGGTCACCGTCCATCCCCGGTGCCGGCGAGGCTGTCACCGCTGTGAGGTCCGTACGCATGGTACTGGGGCTGATAATGTCCAAACTCTGGCTCTCGAAGCCTGAGCCGTTGTTCATAAAGACGTGCCAGGGCCGCAAACGTTTGATCCGTGCCTGGTCGGCCGTATCCGTGGAGACCTCGACAGTCGTATTGCTGACCCGCTTCCAAGGATGATCGGCATCGACGGCGATGAGGATATCGGGCCGTCCATCGCCGTTGATATCGCTCAGGACCACGTAGGAATCGATGATGCTGTCGACGCGGTTTTGCGCGACCTGCGGCGGTCGGCTCACGTGATCGAGGCTCAGGGGCAGCGTCGTCAGACCCAGATCGGCGATCCCGTTCGCGGTTTCTCCGGAGGACTCCTGCGTCGGCAGGGTCGGAACGGCAACACAACTTGGCACGACGCGAAAGGCGCGCCGACTGGCAATCTCACTGGTTCCGATGCCCCAGAAAACCTCCCATTGCCCAGCCGCGCACGGAGATTGTCGGTCGTTGGTGACTACGTAATCCGGTAGCCCGTCCCCATTCAAGTCAACAAACCCGCGCGTTTCCGCCATGAGGCCGCCGGAGTACTCCTCCCAAGTGGCGCCATCGATGACGGTAAAGCCGCGACTCAGCGCGTTGATTCGTGAAGAGTGTCCCAGTTGGTGCAGTGTTTGTGCGAGTACGCCGAGAGCCTGTACGAGCGCATCTGCCTCGGCCGTCGTGGTGTCAATAAAGGGAGGCTGAGCCGCGGGAATCACCGTCACTGGATTACTGAGCGCGTCCGCCTCCGCCTTGATCGCCCCATACAGCGTGATGATTTCCTGCAGGTGCGCCCGCTCGCTGGGCAAGGCATCCGTGGTGGCATCGAAGAAAGGCTTGGCTGCCGCCACGGAGTCCGCAGCAGTCTGCGCCAGAGTGCCCAGGCGATTGCTGTAGAAGCTACAGGCACGAATGACCGCCACTACGACCGGCGAGGGTGTGTACGACTCGCAAAATTGATCCGGGGAGTCGGGAGCGATCGGCGGTGAGCCCAGCAACGCCAGTTCGACCGCCATAGCGACCATGTCGGCAGACTCGGAAGGATCATCCGGGGGCGCGCCAAACTGTGGCTTCCAGACCAGCCCCGAGTCGGCATCCGTTGCCGTTTTGAGCTTGGATTCGATCGTCGCGAGAATACCCGGCACGGTCTGCGCGGCGCCGGTCGCGTCGTGCAAGCCGGGGTAGTCGAAGCCCTCGTTGATCACCGTCGCGGTACCGAACCCCTGGGGCGAGTTCATGAATACCACCAGGCTCCCCTGCTTCAGCCCCGGGACACCGAACAGGGGGTCGGCATTCCCCAAGGAGTCCAGCGGCGCACTGTGCGCACCGCTGTTGTAGAGCAGGTAGTCGGGCAACCCATCGCCGTTGATGTCTACGAGTTGCGCCCGGGATTCAGAGCGGTTGCGTGTGGTTGCGGACTGGACCGTAAAGTCATAGTTGATTCTCAGAAAAGAGGAGACCGACCCGTAGGCCGAGGAGCCATTGCTGAAGCCCGTGGTGCCCAGATTCTCCAGGAGCGCGCTGCCGGAAGGCGCGGGAACGGAATAAGAGAAACCCGTGTTCGCGCGCGGCGAAAACGACTCCGTCAACAGCCCCGGCGCCGCGGCGGCCAGTGAGTACCAGCACATACACATGAGCGACTGCACACCGGTGGAGACGAGGCTGCCGATCGGGACGGTGAAGCCGAAACCCTCCGGCGCGCCGGTGGAAATGTCATAGGAGAGGGGCAGGCCGACCACGCCGGGGGGGCCGGGCATGCGCGCCAGACTCAAGTTCATCGAGCCTGCATTGAAGGCTCCTACGTGCCAGGCCGTGTCGATCACGCCACTGCTGAAGGCCGCCTCGGGAATGCGCGCCCCGTAAGAATCGGTGGTTTGCAGGTTGAGAATATCCGTGAGGTTGACGCAACTCCCGTTGATCGAAAAACGCTCGATCCACGCCGGGGTCGCCACGAATTCCGGCACGCCGTCGCCGTCGAGATCCAACCATCCGGAAAGCGCCGACGACACTGAATAGGAAGGTTGATAGGCGCTGAGGAGACTCAGCGCCACCGTAACAAGCGGATTGCCCAGGTAGCGGTTTCCTCCGGGCGGGAAAGGATTGGCGGCGGCGAGCGGATCACCCACCGATCCTTGCGAGCCACCAAAAGTGCCATCCGGATACTCCGGCCAGATGCGGGTGTCCTGGCCCACCTGCAGGTTTGAGCAGCCCTTGACGACTTTGGCGATCTCCGGCGCCGAGACCGCGACCGGCATGGCGGTCCGGGTGTCTCCCCGTCCCTCACCCCAGAACCATGGGGTGAATCCCGGCGCCCCCGTGTTCGCAGCCGACACGTACAGCGACTCGAGGGACATGGAGTTCGTGGAATCTGCATGCGAGTTCAACTCGAGAGCGGTCGTCACGAGGCGTGAACCCACGACCCCTTCGTTGATGAGCACCTGCTGCTGCGGCGGTTGGGCCGCAGTCGGATCCGATCTTCCCTCGAACGTTGACCATTTCGTGCTCGAGCCGCTCTCGTCGCCCCACTGAATGTCAGGCAAGCCATCCCCATTGATGTCACTGAACTGCCACTCCTCGGTGGTCGCGTGCGTCCAGGGTGCTGCATCCGTAACCTGGTCCCTGCCGACTTGTCCGAACAGGCCCTGGCTCGAATTCGCGCGCCGCATTGGCCGGCTCACCGCACCCGCCAGTGATTGGGGGAATTTCCCAAGCGCACCGAGTTCGACCACCTGGCCTGTATCGAACTGCAACATTCGTTGGCCGTAGTCAAATGTCCGGAACACGCGTGTGTCGGTGGATGTGCTGCCGGACTGCAACGGCGTGGTGCCGCTGATGCTCGCAAGCAGCGGCCGCCGGGTTTCGCTGTCGCCGCCTACGTAGGCGAGGGCAAAGGAATCCTGTGCCGTCGTTGCACCGTTGGCATAGACGCTGACGCCGGTTAAAAGGCTATCGAAGCTGACCGGCGCGCCAAACTTCATGCTCCAGGCATGGGAAAATGTTGGCGACATCGCCTCATATTGAAAATGGACCCGATGCACCGGATGTAACGCCTGGCTCGCGCAGTCGCCGCCGGCCGGTGGCGCGCCGAAGTAGATATCCTCGAGGATCGCCGGCTCACCCCAGTGCCCGTCTGGATCGGGCAGGTCGCTGGCCGGCGTCGCTGCCGGCACGACAGGGGCACGGTATTGAAAGCACGTGCGGTAACCGTTCCGGTCTACCGCTGCCGCGAGACGGAACCCCAGCACGGGCGTTTCGGCGCCTGCCGGCGCACCCGGATAGTTCTTGCCGTCGTAAACGACCGGCTCGTATAGAAGTACCGTGCCATCGGCAAGATTGACGTGCGCACTCTCGAGGCCCGATTTCAACTCGATGGTGACCAGCGCGAGCGCTTCGGGTGCGAGGCGGAACCGGAAACTGCAATCGCCTACGAGCATCCCGGACTTCGGATCGACGCCGCACGTGGGCGTGTTGGCCGGTACCAAGGGAGTGGCGCCCCAGAGCCAAGCGCTCGCTCGAGCCCATTGCGGCGTCCCAAACCTTACGTCGCGCATGATGGTCATGGGCCAGCCGACGTATAGATCCCAGCCACTACCGGCGAGCGTCGTGTTGGATTGGCTGTCATACGCGAGCGACACGCGCGGCGCCGCGGGCGCCGGTGGGACGGGAATCTCAAAACTGGTTTGATAGCCGCCGACCGCGGAAACGTGCTCTGTGGAAGGCAGCACCGCACCGGAACCCACGAGATCGGCCCCCGGCGTGGCGGCAAGTCCCCCCTGCTGTGGCGGAGCCCCGCCACCGACACAGGCCGTCAACAGCAGGACCAGGCTGGCGGTCAGCCCAGGATAGAGGTCGCGTCTCATGTTGTGTGATCCAGCTCATATTGTCCGAGCACGTGTAGGCTGCCAACGAGTGAGGGTTGTGCCGCGAGGGTGCGATTGAGGTAGTCCTGTGCCGAGACGCGACTGGAGAAGCCGACAGATGCGGCGGTGAAGGCGCGGTTATCCGCGAGGTTTGCGACCGCGAAGCTCTCCTCCGAGACGGTGACCTTCTGCGCCCAGGGCTGCATCTGTGTGAGCGTGGCAGCCGAGAAGGCATTGCGCGCGACGCTCGCGCCGCCCAGGAAGTGTAGGAACAATGAGTTGAGGAAGACATAGAAGCGCTTCAGATACCGTCGGTACTGCGTATCGATCACCGTGAGTTCATAACGTACGTTGCGCGTAATGGCAGTCCCGGTGGCATAGCTGTTACCGCTCGCTGCGAGCTCGACGCCGCTGTGCTGAGGCGTGTAGGCGGCCTGGGAGAGCTTGTCGGCGTCAGAGAAGTTATGGAACTGCGCCGGCGCGAAGGGCTCATCCAGATCCTGCGACCGCGCGAGCCCCCCGGGGCTGACATCGAGGTGAAAGCGGTTTGCATCGCTTGGGGCCTGGTTGCCGTCTTTGTCGAGTGTCAGATCCAACGGCACGGCGCGCTGGCTGACTTGCAGCGTCCCCACCGGGTGTAGCACCAGGGTTGGGTCCGCTGGATCGAGCTGCCGCAGGGACACCAACAGGTTCGATCCCGCCGGCAACTGTGCCCGCCAGTTGGCGCTCTTGCCAAACTCGGCTACGAGGATCGGCATCACCGCAATCGGCGGCAGAGAGGTGTCGCGGCTGTCTCCCCAGGTGACATCGATTCCGATGCTGATGGAGAAGAACAGGAAGCCGATGGAAGCGTCGCCGTGGGCATGCCAGGGCGTCGGACCCGAGAGCGTTAGATCAATATCGAGGCTGAAGACGCCGATCCCGAACGCATTGGCCGAGAAAGCCGTCGAGCTTTCGACAATGAAATAGAAGGGTGAGAACTGAAAGAGCGCGTCGAACCCCGAGTGGCCCGTCACCGAGACCGCGGAGAAGCCGAAGAAATACTCCGACTGGGCACCGAACTGCGCGGTGTTGCTGGTGACGGCGAAGTACCCTTCGGCACGCACACGCGCATAGGACTCATTGAGAATGTCGAGCTGCACCCGGTTCGGGCTGGGAAAAGGCAGCGGCGGCGGATTGAACTGCGGGTGAAAGCCCCCGACCGAAAGCACGAAGTTCGCATCCGATCCGTAGGCGATCAACAGCCCCATCTCGCCCTGGATGGTGATGAACAGGATCCGCGAGTCGTAGAGCGAGGCGAAAAAGTACAGTCGCTTCTTGTCGAATTCGAGCGCCCCGGCGAAGTTCACCTGCAGCAGCAGGATGATATCGTCCTCCTCGGGGAGCGCGAGCTGGAGGACGCCGAGGATCGCAATGTCGCCCGGCGGTATCTCGATGATCACCCCGAGCGAGCCGCTGATGAGTGTCGGGGTACCCCATCCCAGCTTCGCCATCGGCCCGATCAGAAACGTGTTGGCTTGCGGCGGGAAGATCGCCTTCAGATCGCTGATGATCTTCGGAGCATTGGCGACAACATCGGTCGGAAAGAGAATGTCGTCGATCGAACCGGTCCGCACGCCATCCATCAGGGGCTGAAAGAGCATTGTGCGGTTGAGCCCCAGCAGCCCCCCGACCCCGATCAGGGTGAACCCGAATCCCAGCTGGATCCCGGTGCCAAAGTCCGCCGTGATGATCACGAGGAGCGAATATCCCTGCGTGCCATCGGGCATCTTCGTCGTGATCAGTCCAATCGCTGTCAGCTGCAGCCAGTCCGCGACCATCAGCTCCAAAGCACCCGCGTACTCACCGCGCGCCGGGTCGAGATAGAGGTACCCTCCTCCTTTCACCGTTCCGGCATCGAGGGATAGTCCAACACCCTTCGGTGGCTTGAAGGCGAAATCGACTTGGGCCGGACCGAGGTTTCCCTGCGGGGGGTCGGTAAATTGCACGATGAGGCTGAAACCGACACCGTCGAGGCTGGCCGCGAGTGGCCCCAGGTCGCCCGTCACCGTGGCGCCGGCATCGAGTTGGAGCCCTCCTCCTGAACCTGTCACGGTCGCCGTGATCTGCTCGAAGTCAATCGGGCCCAGTTGTACGTGCACCGGGACGCTGATCTCCAGTCCGCCCGCGCCGGTAAACTGAAATCCTCCGACACTCGAATATCGCAGTCCGAAGGAGAATGTGGCATCGAGGCCACCGTCTGGGATGAACGTGGTGAGGAAGGAATCGGCCTCATCCGCAGAAGGCTTGACGACAATGTGCGCGCCCTGGATGGCGACCTCCGCCAGTGCCTCGATTTGCGAGGAATCGATGGTGTGCGCGCCGAGCGATAATTGCGCCGTGGACACGGCTAATCGTGTCCCGTCCGGGGTTCCGATGAGGATGCGCTCAGTCTCACCCGCCGCTGGACTGATCTTGAAGCCCAGCTGAGCCTCGCCCGGAATGGTCAGCGATCCGCCACCCAGGAATCCGGCCTGCAGCTCGGGCGGGCGTCCGGGAGCGAGAGTGATTGCAATGCCTTGCGAGAAGTCTGCATTGCCCTGTATCGACACTGACAGCGAGTCGCTCAGAGCGATTTCCTGCGCTCCATTGAGGCTCGCGTAGGGAAAGACTGCGAGCGCGGGACCGCGCGTGGAGGTTGCAGGACGAGTCGTGAACTGGATGCCGGCCTGTACACCCAAGGGCCCGGCAAGCGATTGATAAATCCCGAATCCAACCCCCAACACATCACCCGGTGCCCCCGTGGCACCCTGGTTGATGAACGCCAACTGTCCATCCGGCGGGTCGAAATAGCCCAACGACAGCTGATAGCTCTCGAGCACACTGGTGAGATCCGCCAACAACTCCGGAAGCTTGGGTACGGTGTTCCAACTGAACACGTCGTTGAAGCCCTGGGCCGGATCGGTAAACAGTGTCCCGAACTGACTCCATTCCACTTCGCGCTTGAGGTAGGCCTGGCGCAGTCCGGCCGCGGGAACCGGGATCAGGCGAAGCAGGCCCGCCAGCTTCAGGATTCCGCCGATTCGCTGGTGATTGCACAGGAGGTGCTCGACTACGACATAGTCGAGCAGCTCCCGACCGATGGTTGACTTGAAGGCCGCGACGTCAATGCCGCCAGGAAACGCCGCATCGGGGTTGTTCGCGATCGCAATGATGGCATTGATGAGCTGTGCAATCTTCCCGAAGGCGTCTGTCGCATCAAGATCCGCCGGATCCGTACCGATGAGATCGATGAGCTCGGCGCCCGCATCGGCGAGGGCTTGTAACGGGCGGGGAACCGAGTTCGGTGTCCAGCCGAGCTCCGCCAGCAGGGCTTGAAGCCTGGTGGGATCGTCCGCGGCGTTGATGAGCGGAGCGAGTGCCTCCATGAACTCGGAACAAATGATAGCCAGCGCATCATCCATCGGTTTGCCTCCGTTTGCCTCCGTCACCCATTGGATTGCGCGCCTTAGAAAGCATTGAAGACCGCAGCCCCCAGGTCAGCGCCACGCTGCACCTCCGACTTGCCTGCCTTGGGTCGAATACCGGTGGCCATGATGGCGAACTTGCGCGCACCGGCCTCGAGGTACGCAAACTCCGCACGGATGCTCACCTGACCTTTGGGAACTTGCTGCTTGGTTGGATTCAGGATTCCCAGCTTCGTGTGGGCTTTGGTCACCGTAGCGACGCCGTTGACCCCCACCATGACCAGGCTCGTGGTCGTGGTGGGACCAGAACTTTTCAGACCTGTCTCATCCGCCAGGTGCATTCTGAGGGTGTCGCATGCAGTCGCATCGATGAGTTTGTTCTGCATCAGGGCGAGCATATACGCCGTCAGCGCGGCCGCCGATCCGGGCTGCGTCGATGATTTGGAAGGCGTCACGGGTGCGGTCGGCGTCTCCCAGAATACGTCGAGCACCGGGTTGCTTTCCTGGTCCGTGAGCTTTCGATACTTCGGTGCCCCCGTCGCACGGGTGACGGGCGCGGTCACATCGAGCCAGCTATAGCCGGCGCCTAGCAGCATGTGCATGCCCTGACTGCGATCGTAGAGCCCGTATGCTCTCTGGATGGCCTTCATGTAAGCCACACCAATTTCGCTCACACATGCGGTCGCCGCCACGTCATCGGACTGTGTTCCGGTGAGGTTCATGAGCTCCCAGAACGTGAGATCAGGCACCTCACTCCAGGGTAGGCCGTTGGGCCGGTCGCCAATGTCGCTCATCTTTTTCTTGTCGATCGCTACGGCGGCGCCGCGGAAATCCGGCGGCGACTGGCTGAGATCGAAAATTGTCGAGATTCGCGGCGGAGTGCTGCGGGCTGCAGCGATCGTCTTCACACCCGCATCCTTGGATCGCGTCCAGACTTTGGCAAATGCCTCGTCGAATAAAGCGGGAGTCGTAAGCACGCCCGTCGTATTCGCTTTACGTACGTCATCTCGCAGTTGCACGGCGGCGAGCAGTATGGCCAGTTTGCCGGTGCTGGCGATCCGGAAGGAGTTATTGGGGTTGAGCAGCCACACCTTCGGTGTGGCGAGGCTCGCCGTGAAATCGACCACCCCTACTCCGAGATCGCTGAACTCCGCGTTGGTCGCAATCGCTTGCATCTTTGCGGCAAGATTCGCGGCATTGGAGGTATCATCCGTGTTAGTCGGTTTTGGCAGCGGGCTCGGCGCCGGCGTCTTGAGTAAGAACAGCAGCGCTGCGATCTGGTCCAGTTGCGCATCCGTCAATGCCATCGCATACCTCACTTAGCGGGCGGCGCGTTCACCAACTGGTCGAATGCCAAACCGCTGGATCCCTCGCCGCGCCCGGTCCGCTTTTCGGCCCGCAACCAGGTCAACACCCGCCCGCAAACGCTGCCATCGTCGCATCCGCGTGTGCGCTCGTAGAGTTGAAAAACCCGCGCACCGGCGCGCGGTACCTCTTCCTCGAACACAAAATAGGAGGCTGGAGTCAGCTGATCGAGGCCCTGGCGCAGCAGCGTCGTCCGCGGTTTCACCTTGCGCAGTGGAACCGGAAGCGTCGTGGGATCGTTGCCCACATTTCGAGGCATGGAGGCGCGTTGCAGCTGTATCTCACGATTGTCGTTGTCCACGTGCACGGGAATGAATGGAATCCAATTCTCCGGAACCGTGCTCATGAGTTGATAGAGGATTGGAGCGGCAGGATTGACCACAGGCGGGGTGACCCCGACGATGCGCTCGTAGAAGCTGGTCGCTTCGCGCGCGGCTTCGATTCCGCGCTTGGGATCTCCCGTCACGAGCTGGATCGTCTTCTCGATCCCCCAGACCATGTTGGCGGCCTCGTCCCGGATCAATGAGACATCCTCGATCGGATCGCCACGTTGTATCTTGGCGGCCGTCGGCAGGACCAGGAGACTCGGGTCCGGGGCCGCGCCCGGGTTACCCGTGACGTTGATCGAAAACAGGTGCCACTGCTGCGCGCCCGATCCCACTCCGCTCCCGGCGGCGGTGATCCACTCGCGTTCTCCAAATACGTTGGTGACCGCCATGCCGCGGATCAGGGCCACCGAGCCGAGCGGCAATGAATACGGAATCACGAACCAGTCGTTGGAATAGACGAGTGCAAACTCCATGAACAGGAGCTTGCCGAGATCGGTGGTGGCGGCATCGATGTCCCCGAAGTTCGTGGCCCGGTCCTCGAATGCCCACCAGCGCGTGTTGGGCATACCAGCAAAGGAAACGGGCGTGGGAATCATCGTGCGCGGCACATCGGGCGGCAGACCGGTGTTTGCCGAGCCGGGGACGTTTCCGAGCGGTGCCGCTGCCCGCCCGTCGACGTCCAGGCTGTACCAGTCGAGACGGCCCTGGTAGTACTCTTCCGCCCTGTACACCTGCTCGCCGCCGTTGGGTAGCGGCGCAGAAGTGGCAAACTGGTATTCAAGATGGGCGGGCTCCCAGGCAGCGTCCCCGGCCGCAGGGACCGTGAACGTGCGCTGAAACCATGCAACAAACCGTGTCGCGCAGTCATCGATCGCGCCCTGATCCGCCGCGACGATCCCCTGAACGTTGTCGTATGCGTGGTTAGCAGGGTCTGCCGTGAGATACAGGTAGAGCGCTCCCCCATCCATCGCACGTGTGGCCACCGCCTCGACCGTCTGCCAGGCCTCGAA
>FTGX01000469.1_pt1 | contig 17796 bp, 13 predicted proteins | sample 1640811 | NCBI WGS metagenome assembly FTGX01 (sample SAMEA3914789, study PRJEB12502) | metagenome | biome: forest; material: soil | place: Canada | collected 2011-07-03 | depth 0.3 m
CCTGGCGATTGACCACGGTCAGGTGATTGTCGTTCGAGAGTTACTGGCACATGGCGCCAATCCGAAGTTACCCGATGCCCATGGCATCACGCCGCAAATCGCCGCCCACGCTCGCGGTAATTTTGAGATTGTCACGGCGGTGGAGCGTAGCCTGAAGCACTGAGTTGCTGTGGTGATGAGCTGATCACCGGTAGCTAATCCAGCCACCGTCCCGCCACGATCAACGCCAACTGGGGCGGCGTCAGCGAACCGGATACCTTCGGCACGCACGAGTTCATGGATTTCCTCGAGCAGATCGGCTCGGCGGCTTATGTCTCCGTCAATGTTGGCTCGGGGTCCGTGCAGGAGGCCTCGTGCGTTCCGCGAGCATTGAGCTCGTGACCGACGCCAAACACATCACTGCGGCGAGCGGGCAGACATTGGCCGCTCCGCACATCGACAGTGTCAACACCTTCGACGCGCCGAATACGGTCGCAGCGAAACCCATCGCCGCAAAGGTTTCCGGCAGCAGGCTCGGTTTGACACTCGCTCCAGCCTCCGTAACGGTCGTGGGTCTGGAGTGAGTTACACGGGCGCCCGGCCTTGCCGTCGCGTCGTCCCTGGCCTGACACGTTTGTCAGCTCGCAGCACGGGGTCCTTGCGATGATGCTCACGCAGACTCGACCCACGGACCACCAACTCGGTCGGAAGCACTGTACCGGGTTGGCCAGCCGACGCAGAACGGAGAACCTGCTCCACCAGTGCCCTGGTACCGCCCGCCCAATCCTGCCGGATCGTCGTCAAGGGAGGCGTCGTGTAAGCAGCCAGCGGCACATCGTCGAACCCTACGATGGCCACATCCGCCGGAATCCTGCGTTCGCGCTCGTGCAGAGCACGCATTGCACTCATGGCAATGACATCCGAGCAGGCGAATATCCCGTCGAAGTCGGCATGCGCGTTCAGCAGTGACGTGACCGCCTCGTAGGCGGCGTCACTGCCGAATCTGACAGTGACTTCCAACCGGGGCACGCGCTCGATCCCGGCCGCACTCAGGGCTTGTAGGAATCCTTCGCGCCGCGCGCTGACTTCCGGAACCGCGGGGTCGCCGAGAAACACGATGCGACGGCAACCTTGTTCGATCAAATGGGAGGTGCCGGTGAAACCGGCTTCCCGATTGTCGGAGCCGACCGTGACGTAGCGTTGGTCGGGTAGCCGCGCGCCCCAGACGACCATGTTGATAGGGGACGCGGCGAGCTGGTTGAGATGCTCGTGGTGCAGACTCTGGCCGATCACGATGACGCCATCAACCCGACGGCTGCCCACCATGTTCTCAATCCATTCACAAGGATCGCGAGTGGTCTTCGACAGCAGCATGTTATAACCGCGAGCGGCGAGCTCGTCCGCGATGCCGCCCAACATTTCGAGGAAGAAGGGGTCGGAAAGACGCTGCTTGCTCGCGTGCTCCAATGGGATGACGACCGCGATGGTGCGGGTCATGCGTGTTCGCAGCGTGCTCGCCGAAGAGTCGATGCTGTAGTTGACCCGAGCAGCGATGTCGCGCACGCGCTGGCGCGTTTCTTCGGAGACTTCCGTGCTACCGGAGAGCGAGCGCGAGACCGTCGACAGTGAGACACCGGCAAGCCGAGCCACTTTGGCCATGTCGTTGGCAGCCGACTTCCTTTTGCTTGCGCGCTTCATTTCAAGTAGTTGCCTGTCCAGCCAATAGAAAAGCCCCGGCGAGACCGGCGCGGTCCCCCAGCCCAGGACTGCAAATATAACGTTCGAGGGCCCCCGAGTCATTCAGCGGCTCGATGTAGCCGTTGAGGAAGGCACGGGCGGCGCGCTGAACCTGTGGCAAAAGCGGGCCGTTACTCATCACGCCGCCCCCCAGGATGATGCGTTCCGGGGATGCGATCAACGCGATCGAGGCCGTGAGCTGCCCCAGATAGTGACCTTCGATCTCCCAGGCAGGGTGCGACGGGTCGATCTTCTCGAGCTCCCTCCCCCACCTTGCAACGAGGGCGGGACCACTGGCGAGCCCCTCGAGACAGTCGCCGTGAAACGGGCAGATTCCCCGGAAATCGCCATCCGCACGGTGGCGCTGCACCCTCAGGTGCCCCACCTCGGGATGCAACAGTTGCGCCCCGTGCAAGACCCCTGGCGCAAAGCCGGCGCCAATTCCAGTACCGACCGTCACATAAGCGACCGATCCGACGTCGCGGCCGGCGCCCAAGCTCGCCTCCGCCAATGCCGCGGCGGCGACATCCGTGTCGATAGCGATCGGAATGTCGAACCGGCTGCGGAAGGTTCCAACCAGATCCACTCCGCTCCAATTCGCCTTTGGCGTGCGCATCAGCCTGCCGAATGACGGCGAGCCGCGCCGCAGGTCGAGGGGACCGAACGAGGCGATGCCCAATGCACCGATAGTCCCGTGCTGGCGCTCCGCGTTGCTGAAGAAGTTCAGCGCCGATTTGAGTGTCGGAGCTGGACCTTCAGTCGGTATGACTACGCGTTCCAGGACGCGCTCGGCGGAATAACCCACGGCACAGATGAATTTCGTGCCACCGCCCTCGATCGCCCCGAGAAGTAAGTCGTTCAACGCCGCTCCTTCAGTCGAATCGATAGCCCACACGGACGCCGTAGGTGCGCGGCGGCAGGTAGAAAGCCATCGTCTCGTCCCACTTGGCGTTAGCCGACTGCCAGATCGTGTGATTCTCGACGTTGTGGATGTAGGCATCCACGGTCAGGCGCTCGGATTCGGTCTTGTAGGTGAGGTTGATATCGCTGCGGGTGTAGTCCTTGCGGGTCGCCTGCACTGTGTTCGCTATGTCGGTGTAGCTCTTGGCCTGCCAGTACAGTTGCGCCGAGGGGATGAATTTCCCGCGCCCCCCAAGGGAGAACGTGTGGGAATAGGCCACGCGGAATGTCTCCTCCGGTGCATTCGGCAGATGCTTGCCCGCGAAGTCAGTTGGAACGTTGGTTGCCAAGGGCGCGTAGTTCGCTCCGGCGGCATCCAATCCGGCCACCGTGGGGTTGTAGATGCCGTCGGGATTGGTTGCGGCATTGACGCCATTGGGGAACGACGTGTAGCGCGCATCGAGGTATGTCGCGTAGCCGTGGATCTCGTCCGCGCTGGTGAGACGCCAGTCAAGCTCGAACTCGGTACCCTTGATCCGCGCCTTGCCGGCATTGATGGTCAAGGGGGCGGGGCTACCGGTCAGGTCGTGCTCGATCGCACTCACTTGCATGTTCTTGTACTCCATGTTGAAGACGTCCAGGCTGAGCGCCAGCGAGCGATCCAGCAACAGGCTCTTCCAACCGAGCTCGTAGTTGGTCACGGTTTCGGGGGCATACGTCAGGAATTGCGGCGGCAGGCGCGTGTTACCGGAGACCCCACCCCCTCGATAGCCCGTCGCAACCGTACCGTAGAGCAGTTGATCCGGGGTGAGGTCGTAGTCCAGGCTGGTCTTCCAGCTGGTGTTGTGAGAATCCGTCAATTGAATCGTGGTGGAGGGTGGCCCGAACGGTACCCCGCAAGACAGAGCGGCGTTGGGCACCAGGCCGGTTCCAAAGGCGCACACCTGCGAGCCGGAATCGATTCCGTGGGTATCCTTCGTATAGCGCACGCCACCGGTAAAGCGCAGGCTGTCGGTGACATTGACCGTCGCCTGGGAAAATGCCGCTTTGGACATGTTGTAGTTGAATGCGGTGTGCTGAACGATATCGATCAGTCCATAGGACGAGGGCTCGGTGCCCACCGGCCCGTTGATTGGCCGCGGCACCAGTGAATTGAACGGGTAAGGTACGGTGTTGCCGATGTGCAGGCTGGCACTCCCGTGGCTGTAGTCGCGATAGTAGTAAAGGCCGGCGACGGCTTTGACGCGACTCGTATCGAAGTTGAGGTCGAGCTCCTGTGTCGAGGAGCGGGTATCCGTGTCGCCCTGTCGCTGGCTGAAGGCCCCGGTGGCCACGTCGACGCCGTTATCGATGAACGCGGAGTAACCTGCCAGGTAGGTCGCGGTGAATTGCTCGTCAATGGCCCACGTCAATCGGGAGCGCACCGCATCCTCCCAAGTGTCCAACGAGTTGTCGGTGACGCTCTCCTGGGCCATCAGGTTCGGGCGTGCCGGCGTGATGACCGGTGCGCCAAGGGAACCGGCGGCGAGGCTGGCGTTGGGATAGTACAGGTAGTTCACGCCCTGCAAGTAGTTGATCGTGCCGGTGTTGTCGTCATGTTCGACGGCTACACGCCACGTGAGTGAGTCCGTCAGCTCCACCAACGTCGTCAATTGCGCGGTGAGGATGTCCGTCTTGGCGTAATTGCGCGCGGCGGCGCCGCGTTCGTAGTAGCCGTCATTTGTCTCCCGAACGATGGATCCTCGGACCTGCACGTGATCTCCGAGCGGGACGTTGATCACACCGCGCACAGTGAAATCCGAGTAATTGCCGTAGGCCAGGTCGCCGAATGCCAGGAATTGCCGGACTGGATCGGCGGTGTTGATGTTGAGGACGCCCGCGGTGGCGTTACGCCCGTAGACGGTGCCCTGCGGACCGCGGGCGACTTCGATACGGCTCACATCGTATAGCCCGTTGGTGAGGGTCGCGGTGTTGGGTTGATAGATGCCGTCCACCTGGACCGCGACGGTGGAATAGCTGCCGCTGAAGTTACCGATGCCGCGGATGGACAGCTGCGGTGTATAGCCGTTCGCCGAGATCTGGAAATTCGGGACAGTGGTGACGAGTTCCTGCGCGGAGGTGATGCCGAGGTCGTCGAGGTTCTGTTGATTGACCGCCGAGATGGCAAGCGGCGCCTTCGAGAGCAATTCTGAGCGCTTTTCCGCGGTGACAACGATTTCTTCGAGTTGTTGTGACGCGGCAGCGGGGTTGGCAGCCGCTGCACTCGTTTCCTGGGCACAGACCGGCACCCCTATGAATGCGGCCGCCAGAGCAGTTGCGCCAGTGGACCAGGATATCGCCAGACGATTCATGTTTCCCCCTCGTTCTCGTAAAGGCTGTCTTGCAGCGTGCTGGGTGCGAAATCTAGCGCACCGACCCATCCGACGCAAACGTTTGCGCTTGTGAGACATGGCCGCTGATTGCAAACGTTTCCGTTGGCTGGCACAGTAGCGCCCGTCGGCCACACGAGCACCGGGCGCAGGCTGAAGGGGGAAATATGTCGCAGAGTAGAGGTTGCAGCCGTCGCCGGTCTTTACGTCGAGGCGCCGCCGTGGTGGCTCTCACGATCGGCGTGCTGTTGGGTGCCGCGCAGGCGTCCGCCCAGGACGCCCCGATGCCACCGCCGCTGCAGGTGGACGCCGACGGCACAGTGCACGTGCCTGCAATGACAGTGCCTGTGTCGAGTTATCTCAGTCCGCAGGGTAAGGCCTATCTCGCGGAGCATCTCAACCAGGTGCAACGGCCCGAAATGCTCGTGCAGGCTGACGGAGTGCCCCCGCTGCTGGCCGGATATCTGCAGCGGCAGCGCGCCTTGTTTGCCGTAGAGCGGGAGGACACGACGGTGGGAGGTGTCCACGCCTTCGTCTACACGCCGAAACAAGGCATTTCCGTTGCGAACCGCAAGCGCGTGCTCATAGATCTGCACGGCGGTGGCTTCTCGGGATGCTGGCCGGGCTGCGCCGAGCTCGAGTCCCTACCCGTTGCCGTGTTGGGGCGCATCAAGGTGGTGAGTCTCGACTACCGCGAGGGGCCAAAATATCGCTTTCCCGCCGCCAGTGAGGACGTCGCGGCAGCCTATCGGGAGTTACTGAAGACCTATCGAGCTCAGGATATCGGCATCTATGGATGCTCCGCGGGGGGCATGCTGACCGGGATGTCTGTGGCGTGGTTCCAGAGTCATGGACTGCCGGCTCCCGGTGCTGTTGGAATATTTTGTGCCGGTGCCACCCTGGGGGATGGCGGGTTCGGGTTTGGCGGCGATGCCACGTATACGACGTTACCGCTGGGGGAAAGCCGTGCGCCGCCTCCGCCAGTTGATGCGGGATCGAAGGCAGCGAAACGTCCCGGCCTCGGCTATCTCGCCGAGACCGACCCACACGATCCACTCGTCGCCCCGGCAACCTCCGCGGAGGTTCTGCGGAGATTCCCGCCCACCCTGATCATCACGGGAACCCGGGGCTTCGAGCTCAGCTCCGCGGTCTACACCCACTCGCAGATGGTGAAGTTGGGTGTCGATGCCGAATTACATGTCTGGGAAGGGATGTTTCACGGGTTCTTCTACAACCCCGACGTTCCGGAATCGCAGGAGTGCTACGACGTGATCGTGAAGTTTTTCGCGCGTCACCTCGGCGCTGCTCGCCACTCGTAGCGCGGCGGCAGTTCGGTCAGGAAGCCGGGAGCTCGGTCAGGACCGCGGGAGCTCGAACACTCCGGTTCCCCCGCTCTCCAGGGAGTAGTCAACCCGCCAAGCGCGTGTCGGCAACTCAACACTGAGGCGCGCGTGGTGCGCACCGCTGTCCCACCGCAATTCCAGCCGCTCCTGGCGCGTGTCACACAACCGGAACTCGCCCGCAAAGGCCGGATGAAAATTCCGCAGCCGGATCAGCTCGAGTAAGTGCCGGACTACCGGCCTGCCGAGCGCCTCGTCAATCTCCGGGCGAGTGTAGTGGTGGCGGTTGATGTCGCGGCCCACACCCGTGCGGGCCAGGAGCTCCATGTCGTTGCCACCGGCCAGAAGTCCGACGTAGTAGATCTGCGGGATGCCCGGCACGAAGAACTGGATCGCCCGGGCGAGCAGGTAGGCCGAATCGTCGCGGCCCAACGCATCGTAGAAGGTGCAGTTGACTTGGTATAGGTCTAGGTTAGCGGCTGCCGCGCCCGTGGCGCGCACGCTCTCTCCCTGGGTGTTTGCATGGATCCGCTCGACAATCCCCGCGAGTTCCTCGGGTGGCAGGAGGCCGGGCCGGGCAGCGGGGTCAGTCTGGTCGGGGCCGACGTCGATGATCCCTATGCCATCGTGAGTATCGAGGACGGTGAGACAGTTGCGCGGCCGCACCATCAGCCAGTCCTTCAGTCGTCGCGCCGTACCGTTGAAGAGCGCGTGCAACACCAGCGGCGGTAGCGCGAAGTCATAAACCCAGTCGACGTGCCGGGCAATTTCGATCTGCCGCCGGTAATACGAATGGATTTCCACCAGGACCTGCAGTCCGAGGCGCTGCGCCCGGGAGGAAAACCCGGCGATGAAGTCGAACGTCTCGGGCATCATGAAACAGCTTTCGCCGGCCTTCTTGATCGCGTAACCCACTGCGTCGAGTCGGATGATGCGTATGCCGTTGGCGCTGAATGTCTCGAGGATGCTATCGAGATACTCAACGCCGCGCGGATGTCTCACGTCGATATCCATCTGCTCGGGCGTGAAGGTCGTCCAGAAAATGCGGCGCGTGCCATCGGCGAGGGAGAGTGAGATGAAGGGCAGGCCCGGACGAGGGCGATAGATGGCAAGCAGGTCGGATTCGCTCGCTCCCTGTGGGAAGACGCGCTCGAAGGTGAGAAACATTCCGTCGCAGGGGGACTGGTGATCGAGTTCCAGGTAGTCCTGAAACTGCGCGGAATGCCGGGACATGTGGTTGACGATGACATCGGCCATGATGTCGATTTCGGCACCGAGCGCGCGCAGGTCCTGCCAATCGCCGAGGCGGCTGTCGACGGCGGTATGGTCGATCGGATCGAAGCCGGCATCCGCGCCGTCGATCGGAGGAAAGAACGGTAACAGGTGTACGGCTCCAAACAGGCCGCGCAAGGGGCCCCGCAACAGCAGGTCCTGCAAGCCGCGCAGTGTGCCCGCGAGGCGATCCACGTAGGTGATCAGTTGGACTTGATTCTTCATTGACGAGTCGCGCAACCGTTTGCGATGAGCTGCAGCCGCCCCTCGGCGGGGGCCTTCCACCAGTTGATGACCAGGCCCACGCACAGCAGCAGGGCGAACCCGCTGGCGAGCGCGAACCCGGATCTTGGATCGCCGTAGGCGTCACTGACGGCGCCCATGGCGAGCGGACCCAAGGCCGCGGCAAGGGCCGTGAAAAACAGGATGACTCCCGCGGCCGCGCCGTGCTGGGTCGTGGGGAAACAACTGATGCCCTTGGAGTTCAAGGTTGGATAGATCATGGACATAAACAATCCCGACAGGGGCAGCAGCCATGCTCCGGTGTCGACACCACCGGCCACCGCGCCCGCGAAACACAGGAAGATGAGCGCTCCGAACAGGGCCAGTACGCCGGACCAGGAAAATCGCCCTAATAGCCACACCGCCAGGAACCGGCCCAGGGCGCGCAACAGGAAAAACAGGGTGAGACCATAGGTCGGTAGCCAGGAATAGGCGCCGTGATAGGCGCGCACATAGGTCGGCATCCACACGTAAACGGCGACCTCGGCTGCGACATACAGCGTGATGAGGAACGAGAATCCCAACGCGTACGGGTCTTTCAAGAGGCGTAACGTGTTGCGCAGATTTGCGCTCTGCCGCTCGGCCGGGCTCGCTTCGCCCGGGCTCGATTCAGGATAGCGGATACCGGAGGCGACTATGATGAGCAGGACGCAGAGCAAGGCAGCCAGGACATACAGCCACTTCCAGGAAAGCCCGCGCGAAAGCAGCAGGGCAACTACCGCGGGTCCGACTATCGAGCCCACGGCGAAGAAGCCCTCGGCCATGTTCATGAGCCTCGTGTGACTGTCCACCGTCGGTGACACATCGCCTACCAGGGCCAATCCGCCTATTTTGAAAATGCTGATCCCGAGTCCGGACAACGCGAGTAAGCCCACAAACAGATCGAACGTGTGACCGAAGGCGAATGCAATGGAGCCCAATGCGTAAAGTGCCAGGCCCAGGATGATCGTGCGCTTGCGGCCCAGGCGGTCAGCGAGAAACCCGAGGAGAAGGGCGCCAAAAGCCATCGCCGTCATGGGCGCGTAGTGGAACGCACCGGCGGCCTTCATGCTCAGTCCGAATTCGTCGATGATCAGCGGGATCACCCCTCCGACAGCGTCGCTCGTCATCGCGAAGGTGAGAAACATGAGGCAGACCAGCGCGCGCGTGCGCCGTAGATTGGCCTCGTCGCCGGTGGTGTTGGGTGCGCTCATCGATACCTTGCTGGAATAGTTGCTGTCCCCCACGGTTGCACCGCAAGCGAGCGCCGTTAAAATACAGGCAGACGCAAACGTTTTCAATGAATGCAGGCACTCGGCGGGAGCTGGGCTTGGGGCGATCGCCGCAGGCCAGCGCGTGTGCTTTACAAATTTCATGGTTGTCAGCACACTTGGGCGCAAACGATTGCGTCTGGCGGGAGGGGGGGCATGAGTCAGCGAACCGAGGTAGGAGTGTGGGTCAGCGGCGTTCTCGTCGGCCTGGCCGGCCTCATGGGGGCCCAGTCTTTCTCGACGGCCGCGGCGGCTGAGATTCCAGCGCAGCGCTGGGTGACGACCTGGGCGACGGCACAGCAACTGACAACCACCGAAATGCCACCCTGGTTGAACAAGCCGCCACCGCAGCCGGCGACCCCGGCGCAGTCCACCGGCAAGCCGCCTCCACCTTCGCCGATTGCACCTATCCCGGAGCGGATCGACAACCAGACCGTGCGCATGGTCGCGCGGGTGAGCATCGGTGGCCAGCAGCTCCGGATCCAACTGTCCAACGCGCAGGGATTGACCGCGGTCGCCATCGGGGCGGCCAGGGTGGCGTCCGGCATCCGTTCCAACAGCGGTGAGTCGATCCGTCCCGGGTCGGACCGGGTGATCACCGTTGGCGGTAGGCAGGCGTTCACGATCGAACCCGGCGCGCTGATCGTCAGTGACCCGGTCGATTTACCCGTTCCGGCGTTGAGCGATGTCGTCGTCTCGCTTTACCTCCCGCACAACACGAGTCCGCTGACCGTGCACTCGTTGGGCTTGCATACCACCTACATCAGCGATGGCGACACTACAGGCAGTGCCAGCCTTGCCGGCACGAGCCAGAACAGATCCTACTTCTGGCTGACCGGCATCGATGTCCTCGCCCCTTCCAAGGCCGCGGCTCTGGTGGCTTTCGGCGATTCCATTACCGACGGCTTTGCGACTACACCCGATACGGACCGGGCGTGGCCCGCCGTGCTCGCCAGACGGCTGCTGGATAACAAGTCAACCGGGATGGTCGCGGTTGCAAACGTCGGCATCTCCGGGAATCGCATGCTCCATGATGGCGCGGGTACGAATGCGCTGGCGCGTTTCGATAGGGACGTGCTGGCGCGCCCCGGAGTTCGTTGGGTTCTGCTGCTCGAAGGGATCAATGACATCAGCTTTGGTGCGCTTCCCGGGATCCCTCCGGGTGAGCGGGTGAGCGGCGATGAGCTGATCGGGGGGTATCGCAAATTTATCGAGAAAGCTCACGTCCATGGGCTGAAGGTCATTGGGGGAACCATTCTCCCCTGGGAAGGTGTGTGGACCTTCAACGAAGCGGGCGAGACGGTGCGGCAAGAGGTCAACCGGTGGATCCTCACGTGCGGGCTGTTCGACCAGGTCATCGACTTCGACGCGGTCATGCGTGACCCCGATAACCCTCGCAGGTTGTTGCCGCGGTTCGACTCGGGGGACCACGTCCATCCCAACGATGCGGGGAACGAAGCCATGGCGCGGGCGGTCGACATTGCCTTCCTCAGCAAGTGAGGTAAAGGCACCGATTACCTGCCCAGGTGACGGGCAAAAAAGGCTGTAATCTCGTCGAAGGCTTCCTTCGACTCCGGTGTGGTTGAATCGGCCAGATATTGTGCGTGCGACTGGCCTTCATACACTTCGAGCTGGGCGTCAACTCCTGCTTCGCGGAGTTTGCGATGCACGCGTACCGTGTTGGACAGAAAGAGGTCCCGCGTACCCGTGGTCAGGAGCGTCGGTGGGAAACCCTGAAAGTCTCCGTAGACCGGTGACAGATGCGGGTCCTTCAAGTCCCTACCGTGCGCGTAGAGTCGTGCGGCTGCGCCCAACAGCGGTTCGTAGGCGACGAGCGCGTTGTCAACCGTCTCGTTCGTGTAGTAACTGTCGCCGGTCTTTGTCAGGTCTGACCAGGGAGTCCCTGGGGCTATCGCTCCTGGAAGCGGCTGGCCTTCCTCTTTGATCCGCTGCACCAGTGCCAGGGTCATGCCGCCGCCGGTGGAGGTACCGAATATCCCGATGTGGTCCGGTTTTTCGCGTTGAACCAACGCCTTCCAGACGGCCATGGCATCGTCCATCGCCGCGGGGTAAGGATGATCCGGTGGCATGCGGTAGTCGACGCTGATCACCTTCATGTGACCGAACCCGGCCATGACGATCGCTTCGAGGGTTCCGGCCTCACCGGGTGCGAAGACATAGGCGCCGCCGTGCAGATGGAGCAGCAGCCGGTGCTGGTTGGACTCGGGTAGTTGTGCCGGAGTGATGATGAAGCAGGGCACGCCGCCCAGTTGCACCGGCTCGACCGAGACCGCGAATTGCTTTCTCACGGCGGCGATGCGTTGCAGGTCGCGCTCGGCCGCCCTTTGCACCACCTGACGCCATTCCTCGACGTTTCGCGGGGCCTGCGGCGTGACCGGCTGTTGCGCGATGAGCGACTGCAATGGGGGGCTCACGGTCGCGGGAGTTGGAATCGAGCGGGCCGCGATGGCACGGGGGGTGGGAGGGGAACTTTGTGCGGAGGCGGTCCCGTGAAGGCCACCGCAAGTCTGCGCAGAGGCTGCCCCGTGAGGCCCACCGCCACTCAACATCGAACACACTAGAACCCAGGTCAGTGCGCGCACCGGTATCCCCCTTTTTTGATTCTCATCCTCGGGCTGCCGGGTGGGTCCGCGGGCTTGGCTTCGGCACCGTGACCGCGCTCGCGGCGACGGGTCGTAAAATACCGGGTAGCGCAACCGTTTGCAAAACACTGGAATGGCGCTTCTTCCGGGTTTATTCCCTATTTGACAGATATGTGAACCTGGAATATAAGGACGAAAACGTTTGCGTAACTTGACCTGCTCAGGCCGAATCCGCTGCTGCGGCAGTCGCTGGTGTCGTTGGTACGTCACGTCGAACGAGGGGGAAAAAGAATGATCGATGCCAATCGTGCGATGGCGCGGGGTGCTTTGCGCTGCGCGCTGGGGTTTGCAGTTGCATTCTTGCTGGCGGATGCGCCCACGAGAGCGCAGGAGGCGAGCGATAGTTCAGCCGTGCTGCAGGAGGTGGTCGTTACGGCGACGAAGGTTGGCGAGCAGCAACTCAGCAAGGTACCGATGGCGATCCAGGCGTTTACCGGCGATGCGCTGCGGTCGATGGGGGTCCGGGACGCCAAGGATCTGATGGAGCTGATTCCAGGTGCGTCGGAGCAGAGTGAGATCGGCGCCGGATACAAGATCTTTTCCTTCCGTGGCTCCGGCGCCGGCGGACCGGTTGGCGATGGGATGATCGGGTACTACCTCGAGGATACTCCGTTCGGCGTTCCCAACTTCCAAAGCGCGCCACCGGTGCAGTTTTTCGACCTCGACCGGGTTGAAGTGCTCCGGGGTCCGCAAGGCACGCTGTATGGTTCGGGCTCGATGGGCGGTGTCATCATTTATCACACCAAGAATCCCGATCTGTCGCGCTTCACGGTCGACGGCGAGATCGACTCGTCGAAAACCGCGGACGCCGGGCAGTTGAACTACAGAACAGCGGCGGCAGTATCCATACCCCTCGTCCAAGGCCAGCTCGCCTTGCGCCTGAGTGGCGGTTACGACTACCGCGCCGGCTACGCGGACGTGTATCAAGGTGCACCCGTCGGAGCGCCCTACAAGACGGACGCCAACGACATCCACAGTTCCGATGCCCAGGCCGTTATGTTGTGGCAACCGACCGACGAGCTCACCCTGAGGCTGCGGGCCTGGCAGTTTCAGACCAACCAGGATTATCTGCAGGTCATGAACTCGGTCGACCCGCCCTATCTGGCTTACCAGGGCACCGTCAACGGCTACGATCGCCGCAAGTCGAACTACTTCTCGAACACGCTCACCTACAAATTCGATGACGTCGTGCTGACGAACGCCACTTCGTATCAGCAGACCCTGCCGGGCGGCTTCGGTGTCGCTTTGAATCTCGGGCTGCCGCTAGGGATCGGCACTTTAGTGAACGGTGGCGACGCCTATAATTTCGTGAACGAGCTCAGGCTGAGCTCCGCGGGCACCGGACCCTTCCACTGGGTGGGCGGCGCGTTCTATCAGCACGCTACCGGGGTGTACTTTTACGAGATTAATTTCCCAGCGCTCGCGCTCAATGGTGGGACCACGACACGGACGCGAAATGGCTCGGTGTTCGGCGAGCTCAGCTACGATCTGTTCGGAGGAAAGCTCGTCCCGCTCGTCGGATTGCGTTACTTCGAGGACGAGCGCAGCGCGAATTCCGAATCGAGTGGCGTTCCGGCCTACAGTAGCTCGAAACCTACCGCGGTGACCTGGCGCGCGAACCTTGCTTATCACGCGACCGAGAACTGGATGTTGTTTATCAACGCAGGCACCGGCTTCCGCAGCGGCATTTTGCAGTCGCAGGCGCAAGCCAACGCTGTGATCGCCGACGGCGTCCCGAGCAGTCTCGCACTGACGCCCGACAAGTTGCGGAACATCGAGGTGGGTACCAAGGCGACTTTGGCAAATGGGAGAGTGCGCGTTGCCACCAGCGTGTACGACATCCGGTATACGAATCTCCAAAGTGCGTTCAATACTTCGATCGGGCTGGCGGCCTTTGCCAACCTGGGTGGTGCAAAGACTCAGGGTTGGGATGTCGACGTCACCTGGGTGACACCGATCGACGGGCTGGATGTCTCGCTCATCGGCAACATCAACAAAGCCGAGTTCACCGACGTGGTTCCGGCCTTTGCCGCGGCCAACCCGCGCAATTCGGATGGATCGAGGCTGTACAACACCCCACCACACAACTGGCGCCTGGATCTCAGCTATGAGAGAGGCTTTGGCGCGGGCTGGCGGATGTTCGCAAACGGCTCGGCCGCGTTGAACGGCAGTGCCCTTGTCCAGGACAACACGGTGCAGTCTGTCGCCGGGTACTCCCTTTATAACGCGAGTGTCGGGGTGCGAAAAGGCATCTATGAAGTCAGGCTCTATGGAGAGAATTTGTCCGACGAGCGAGGCCCGACCGCGGCAAATGGACCGACGCTGCTTGCGGGTCCCTATCCCCGCACGGTGGGACTTGGCCTGAGAGTCAGGTACGAGTGACGTAGCCGCAGGAGATCATCGCGGAAGGCCGCATGCCATTGTGGTTATGCCTCCGCGCCGGAATTTCATTTCTCGGCTGTTCCGGCGTACTCCATCCTGCGGTCCGTGTTTCCTCGAGGTGACCGATGCGCCATTGTCTAGCGCTGGATCTGAAGGGCGATCCGGAACTCATCCAGCTATATGAGGCGTATCACCGCGCAGTGTGGCCGGAGGTCATCGATCACCTGCGCCAACAGGGCGTCGTTGCAATGGAAATTTTCCGCCTGGGGACCCGGCTCGTGATGATCATGGAGACAGATGACGCGCGGTTCGATGCGGAGCGGATGACCGCCGCGGAAAAGGCCAATCCGCGGATTCGCGAATGGGAGGCGCTCATGGGGACGTTACAGGCGCCAACTCCCTGGACGCCTGCCGGAAAAAAGTGGACGCCCATGACCGGGATCTTCGATCTGGGCAACTACCCGGCACCGCTACCCGGGTCACAGGCGAGTACCGGGGCTCCGGGGCGGATTGCCAGTTAGCCGCGAATAGCTAGTCGGCTGTAGCCGCCGGATCTGAGCGCCGGCCACGCGTAGCCGTAGATGGCAATCAACGCGAAGCAGAACAGGGGCATCAGGAACCCCGTGGACATGTCGTAACGGTCTCCCAGGTAGCCCATGAGTTTCGGCATGATGGCGCCACCGAGAATTGCCATGACAATGAAAGCCGAGCCTCGCTTGACTTCCCGGCCCAGGCCATCGATTCCGAGTGCGAAGATGGTGGGAAAGCTGATGGACATGAAGAAAAACGTGAGGAACACGCCGGCAACCGACAGCCAGCCGAGCTTCATGACTACAATCGCGCACAGTACGGTGTTGATGAGCGAATAGTGACCCAGAAGTCTGGATGGGGATGCGCGTGTCAGGAGTGCTGCACCGCTCAGGCGCCCGATGAGAAACAGACCGAACCCCAGCAGGCCCTGCAACTCGGCGGCACCCTGCTCGTTGACGAAGAGTTCGTCCCCGCGCGCGCTGACTCCACTTCTCGGCATGGCGCTCGTCCAGCCGCCCGGTAACGGCGGAATCTCCGCCACCATGTAGTTGATGAAAAAGCTGAATATCCCTGCTTGGGCCGCAACGTAGAGAAACTGTGCCAGGACGGCTCCCAGGAAATGCGGCCGCGACCAGAGCGACTCACGGATACCCTTGCCCGGAAGCAACTCGACCGGGTCCACGGGCGAGGCAACATCTGGAACCCTGGCGCGGTAGAACACGAGCGCCAAAGCGAGTACGAGCAGAGCAATACCGACGTACGGAATCTGCAGTTGTTTCTGAGAAACCTCCGTTCCGCCGGCGGAGTAGAAGAAGGCGCCTCCGACGAATGGCCCGAGCATCCAGCCGATGCCATTCAGGCTCTGCGCCAGGTTGATGCGGAAGGGGCCGAATTCTTTCGGGCCCAATACCGTGGTGTAGGGATTCGCGACGGTTTCGAGCAGGGTCAGTCCCACGGCAATCACACACACACCGAGCAGAAACGCCCAAAAGGATGCGATCTGCGTCGCTGCAATGAACCAGAAACCTCCGAGGCTGACGACGAGGAGTCCCGCGATGATGCCGCCTTTGTAGCCAATGCTACGGGCGAGCAGGCCTGCCGGAAGGGCCATGAGCGCATAGCCGAGGTAGTGCGCGGTCTGCACCCAGGCCGACTGCGCCTTGGTGAGATGCAACTCGTCCTGGAAGTGCTTGTCCATCACGTCGATCAAGCCGTTGCAGAAACCCCAGAGCAGGAACAGTGAGCTCACCAGGCAAAAGGTGAATGCGAAGCTTGTACCTTGCTCAGCAGCGAACCAACGTGATCGGAGCTTCAACATGCAGGCATGTCCAGGTTCGGTGCGAACGGCATGCCTGTCAGCGGCTTCAGCCTCTGTAGGAAGCCTCTGCAATCGACTCGGAGCGCATCTCGGCGCTGAATCCCGGCTGTAGCGGAGCGCCGTAGCGGCCCCGATCGACCTCGATGGGATGCACGAAATGCTCGTGCAGATGCTGAGTATGCTCGCACATCGCCTCCTGCCAGCTCCCGCTCACAACGACGAAGTCGATCATGGAGATGTGTTGGGCATATTCGCACAGCCCAACCCCGCCCGCATGCGGACAGACGGGCTTGCCGAATTTGGCAGCCAGCAGCAGGACGGCGAGCACTTCGTTCAAACCGCCGAGCCTACAGGCGTCCGGCTGTACCACTTCGATCGCACCGCTGGCGAGCAATTGTTTGAACATGATGCGATTGTGAACGTGCTCACCTGTCGCGACGCGCATGGGCCGCACCGCGCGGGCGACGGTCCTGTGGCCGAGAATGTCATCGGGGCTGACGGGCTCCTCGATCCACCAAGGATCGAACTCGGAGAGCGCCCGCAACCACGGGATCGCCGCGTTCACTTCCCAAACCTGGTTGGCGTCGATCATGAGGCGCCGGTCCGGCCCGATTTCCTGGCGCACGAGGGCGCAGCGCCGCAGGTCTTCGCCCAAGTCACGGCCGACTTTTATTTTGAAGTTGTGCCAGCCTTGCGCGACATATTCGCGGCACAGCCGGCGCACCTTGTCGTCATCGTAGCCAAGCCAACCGACTGAAGTGGTGTAGGCCGGATAACCTTCCGCACGCAGCCGCTGCTCGCGTGTGGCCTTGCCCGCAGCCTGGCGATGCAAGATCTCGAGTCCTTCCTTCGGCGTCAGCACGTCCTCGATGTGTCTGAAGTCAATGAGCGAGACGAATTGTTCGGGTGTCAGGTCAGCCACCAGCTTCCAGACCGGCTTGCCGACGGACTTCGCCCACAGGTCCCACACCGCATTCACTATCGCAGCGAGTGCCAGGTGAATCACGCCCTTCTCGGGGCCGAGCCAGCGCAGTTGACTGTCGCCGGCCAGGGAGCGCCAGAAGGCGCTCATGTTGGAGACGATCTCCTCCAGGGAGCGGCCCACGATGAAAGGGCGGTACGCCTCGATCGCGGCGACGCATAACTCGTTGCCACGCCCGATGGTGAAAGTGAAGCCGTGGCCGGCCAGTCCCTGGGGGTGGTCGGTCGATAGAATGACGTAAGCTGCGGAATAGTCGGGATCCGGATTCATGGCATCCGACCCGTCGAGGAAAATCGAGGTCGGAAAACGCAGGTCGTGGGTCTGAAGGTTTATGATGCGGGTCACGGAATCGCCCCTCCCATATATAAACAACTGTTCCACTCATGGTACGACTTGTCAAGAAGAGCATAGCCGCAGAGAGCTACCAGGCCCCGGCGCTGAAGAAGGGCATCGAGGTGCTGGAGTTTCTCGCGGGCCAGGCCGAGCCCTATGCGGTCTCGGAGCTCGCGCGCGCGTTGGGGAAGTCGCGCAACGAGATCTACCGCATGGTGATAGTGCTCGAGCAGCTCGGGTACCTGGCGCGCACTGACGCAGATCGCTTCGCGCTCACACGCAAGTTATTTGACGTAGCGATGCGGGCGCCGCCGCAACGCAATCTGCTCGTGCACGCGTTGCCGGAGATGCAGCGCCTTGCGGAAGCGACCTCGCAAAGTTGTCATCTGACCGTTGCGAGTGGGGCCGATATTGTAGTTGTGGCCCGTGTCGAGAGCCCAGACACAGAGGTTTTCTCG
>FTGX01000499.1_pt1 | contig 15091 bp, 9 predicted proteins | sample 1640811 | NCBI WGS metagenome assembly FTGX01 (sample SAMEA3914789, study PRJEB12502) | metagenome | biome: forest; material: soil | place: Canada | collected 2011-07-03 | depth 0.3 m
CCCGGATCTGAAATCCGAGCCCCCCTCCTATAGTAGAGCGCCGTTTTGGGGATCTTTACCCCCTTTTTTGAAAAAAAAGAAGAAGCCACGCAGGGCTGCGGCGGATATTCACATTCTCGACAGGCCCGGCCAGCTGGGAGCGCGCGGTGGACGACGCGCGAAGGGTACGCTGCTGTTACCGGTTGAGTCGCGAATAGACTCGAGTACCCAGGGACCGCGGCTGAAAGCCCGGATCGAAGGGGCAGTCCTCGCCATAGATTTTCCGCGTGACGGCGCAGTCGGCGGCCAAAGCAGCGGGACTGGCCTTTTGCCCGGCAGTGATCCACCTCAACATAGCGCGAAATAGGGCCGCATACTCCGGCGTTGCCAGCTTGCTGTGCTCGTGTTCGTCGGTAAAGCTCTGGACCAGAAGCGCATCGCTGCCTGCCTCGGCGACCGTGTCATGGAATGTCGATTCCAGCTCAACGAAAGCTGTTGGATCATCCTCCGCGTGCATAGTAAGGGTGGGCACGGTCAACTTGCCACTCAGGTCACCGTCGTAGGCCAGGTCTCGCACCCCGTTGGGGTCCGCGGTGAAACGCCCCACCGCTGCGTTCAGCGCCGTGTCGTCATCAGAACCAACATAACGCACGCCGGTGGTACTGAATGGATTCTCGCCACGGAGTTGACGCTGGACCAGGTCGCGGAAGGTGAAGGTGGCCCAGTTCATGTGGCTCGCGAGAGTTCGCTCCGGGATGTGGACGACAGCCAGGATATTGGCGAGGGCACGCTTTTGCGTGGGCGAACGGGAGGCCTCGGGGAGATCGACACCCGTGCAGGTGTTGATCCGCTCATCCAGGTCGTGTGGTCGCAGCTTGGAATCCGCGGGCAGGCCCTGCCAGAGTGGATACGCAGGCTCGTCCGCGGCGGGATGGTTCTTGCAGAAGTATTGATAGACCACGCGCAGGTCAACGCGAAAATCGTAGGATCGGGTGCCACCGCCGAGCACCCCGCTGGTCAGAATGACTCCGTCGTAGACAGGCTTTCCGGAGGCATCGCTGCCATACAACTCCGCCGTCTTGGCTGCAACATTCGCACCCCAGGACTGGCCGTGGAGCAGCGTATAGCGTGGACGTGCGAACTTCGACCAGAAAATCTGGCGTAAATTGTCAGTGTCCTGGGCTGCGTCGCGCACTCCGTAACCCGCATGTCGATAGCTGGACCCCGCCCAGGCGAAACCCTCGGTCACCGTCACGGCAAAGCGCTGCAGGTCGGATAGGGGGTCTTCCGCCACGGGACGCTTCAGACTGGGTCCTCCATGACTGTGCACGACCAGAACGTGGTTCCAATGCTCAGGGACGACGATCCAGTAATACGCGCCATTGCTGTCCTGCCCGGCGTAACAGCTGGCTCCCGCCGGCAAGCCAGCGGGGCAATGTTGAGTCGACTCGGCCCTCGTCAGACCAGCAGCGCACGCCAGCGCCAGCGTCACTAGTGCAATTCGCCATGGCGGGCGCCGGCTTTGACAGCGTATTTCCGGCATAGCGCTTTTAGAACAGGACTCCGACGCTCGCATAAAGGTAGCGGCCATACGGCACATATAACGCGCCATTGTAACCATCCGACTCCAGAGGCGGGTTTCTGTCGAAAAGATTACGGGCGCCGAGGCGCACGTGCAGGTCATGCGCCTGGAAGACTCCTGTAAAAGTATATTGACCGTACAGGTTCACGACTGTCATCGAGGCGACTTGCCACGGCACTCCACTGGTCGAAAGGAAAAGGGTGTCCCGTGTTTTGCCGGTATAGACCACGGAGGCGCCGACTTGCACCGGACCGACCAGCCAGTCGAGCGCTGCCGTGCTTTTTACTCGCGGATTGCCGAGAACCTCCAGCTGATTGCCGGGATTCGCCAACGGTGTCGCCGGGTTGATGAGGCCCGCGGCCCGTGCCGCGAACAAACCCTGCACCGCCAGGGACGGCGGCTGGTAGAACTTGTCGAGGGTCGTCGCGTCGACATTGACGTCAAAGGCGCCCAGGTGCGCAGTCCGCTTGCGCCAGTGAATGCCGTAGTCGATGCCCGCTATGGTCTCGGGCTGGAGGTTTTGAAACTGGTCGTTGACCTGGGTGATTGCCCCGACGGGGGCGAGGCCCGAGCCGGCGAACGCGGCGATGTCATCGGCGGTGGGCGCGGCCCGGATGACGCTGGCAGTGCCGGCTCCGCCCTGAACGCGACTCAGATAGTCCTGGACGGACAGATTTTGGACGCCCACCACGCCAACCATGGCGAGCTGTTTGAGCCGCCAGCGATCCGCGCTCACCGTGAGATCGCCAAAGCTCTCGGGAAGGAATGTCGGCTGGAAGACGATCCCGAAGGAATAGCTGGTGCTGGTCTCCGCCTTGAGGTTGGGATTTCCGCTTTCGTTGTAGGCAACGGTCGACGAATCCGTGCAGGCGCCGAAGGTCGCTATCCTGTGCGTCACCAGGTCGGCCTCGCATCGGTAGTAGTCCGTCACGGCCTGGGCGCGGGCGTACGTGAATGGAGCGGTGGTCTCCAGATTCGGTGCCTTGAAGCCTTGTTGGTAGGATCCGCGCAGGCGCACGCCATCGACCACGTCCCAGGCGAGTGCGACTTTCGGTTTCGCCACGGAACCAAAATCGCTGTAGTTCTCGTAACGTCCGGCGAGCTGCAGATTGATGCTGCGTATCAGCGGTATGCCCATTTCGCGAGAGATCACCGGCACGGCGAGCTCGATGTACGCCGAGTAGACGTTCCGGGAGCCGCTGGTGCTCGGGGTGACGTTGACTCCGGTGGCACTGCTGGCCGAGAAGAGTCCGGTCACCGGATCGGTAAAGGGGTCGCCGCCATTGACCTGCGCAGCTCGGATATCCTCATGTGTCTCCCGCCGTGCCTCGAGGCCGGTGGCCATGCCGACGCCCCCTGCTGGCAGATCCAACAAGGCGGCCTTGGTGAGTTTGAAGTCGGCGTTGGTCAACGTCGATTTCGACACCCGTTTCAGGCTCATTTCGATAGCTCGCAAGGCTGCTTGCGAGCTCGGATTGCAATCGCCGCCGCCGGCACCGTTCAGGCAACTGCCGTTGAACGGGTTGTAGGCATCGGGGGTCGAGAGGCCCAGCTGCTGCGCGAGCGCCTCACTGTTGATCGAGCCCGAAATATCCGTCGCCTGCGCCTCGCCGTATAACAGCGCCGAATCCCAATCGAATCCGCCGAACGTCCCCTTGGCTCCGACCAGGAAGCGTGACTGGTGGCTGTCGACATTCACCGGGTCGGGTCCCAGGTCGTTGAAGCGGTAGGTCGCGAAGGTCAGCGGAATTCCCGCGGCGGGGACGTTGGTCAAGTTAGGCAGCCGATTCGGATTGACCTGCCCGTTGGCGAATACCGCGGGGCCGAACGGGTTGTAATAGTTCGACGCCGGCACGCCGATGGGGACCAAACTGGTGCCCTGAGTCGTCAGTCCGTACGAGGAAGCATGGTAGTAATCCGCCTCGCCGTACACTGTCACGCCGGAGCTCAGGTCATAGTGGGCATTGAGTTGGCCGATCTGCCGATGAATCGCGGGAGAATCGGTCAGATAGTTATTTGCGGCGGCATTGTATCGCAGTGAATTGGCGGTGCTCGCGTACGGAACCGACCCCGAGCCGATGCACAGATCGTTGCCGATCTGCGTGAGACATCCGGCGAGTGTGTTCGGCTGGATGTGAAACGAGCCCGCGGCAGTCGTAATCGAGGTCGTACCCTGCTTGATGGGGCTTTTGACACCCACCGCGACCAGCGCCGGCCAGGAGCTCTGGTTGCCCCGTACGTCCGGAGCCGAGCTGCCGGAATAGCCTGGATCGTTGGCGAACAACGGGCGCAGGTCCTGTGTCGCGGTGTAGAGCTCATCGCCGGACAGCTCGGCCGAACGTTGGGTCAGGTCGAGCGACAAGGAGACGTTACCGGCGCCACCGGCGAAGTCGTGGCCGGCAAAGATGTTGGTACTGTTTTGCCTGAGGTGGGTGCCCGGAGCACCGCCGTACTCGTCGTCGATCTTCACCCCGTCGAAGTGGGTTTGGGTGACAGCGTTTACTACTCCCGCCACGGCGTCAGAGCCGTAGATCGCGCCGGCGCCGTCGCGCAAAACCTCCAAGCGCTCCATGCCGGCCACGGGCAGCGATTCCGCGTTGAAGGCGATGAGCGGCACGCCCCCTTTCGACTGGCTGGTGGGATACTCGACCATCCGTCGGCCGTTGAGCAGCACCAGCGTGTCGCCAATGCCTGCGCCGCGCAAGTCGATGGACGAGATATCCCCGCGCGCGGAATTGTTCGTCTGCTGCCCGTTGGTGGGATTGAAGCTGACGTTGCCCATCGCCGGTACGCTACGCAGGAGATCGTCGCCACTGACAGCGCCCAGCGCCTGAATCTGCTCCGCACTCATGATGGTGACCGGCAACGCCTCGGCGGCCCGTGCCCCGGCTATCCGGGTACCGACGACGGTAATTTCCTCCACCTCGACGGGCTGCGACTTCGCGGCCGGAGTTTCCGACCGCTCGGCGTCCGCGACCCGGTTGGTAGAGCCGCCGTTTGCGTCCTGCGCATAGGCAGGTCCCACCATGACTCCCAGAACTGCTACGCCACTGATGAGCGTTTTGTGATTTCGAGTACTCATAGACCCCCCCCTGCTACCGCTACCTGTCCACCTTTCTACCTGGAATCATTCGATGCCCGGCTCGTGAGCTGGACACTCGAGTTAGGGCGCTCCGCTTTGAGCGGCACCGGCGCTGCCCGCTCTTCCGGCGGTGTGACATCCGGGCCCGCGGCCAGCTCAGCAGCCAGTTGCGATTGATTGAGTGCGCCTTCCCAACGAGCGATCACTATCGTGGCAACGCCATTGCCGATGATGTTCGTCACAGCGCGCGCCTCGCTCATGAACCGGTCGATGCCGAGGATCAGCGCGAGCCCCGCTACCGGCACGGCTGGCACGATCATGAGAGTCGCGGCCAGAGTGATAAAACCGGCCCCGGTGACCCCCGAGGCGCCTTTTGAAGTCAGCATCGCCAGCAACAGGAGCGCGAGCTGTTGCGACAGTGTGAGGTCGATGTTGAGTGCCTGGGCGACGAACAACGCCGCCATGGTCAGATAGATGTTCGTTCCGTCCAGGTTGAAGGAATAACCGATGGGAATGACGAGACCCACCACCTGTCTGGAGCAGCCTAGGCGCTCCAGTTTCAACATCAGCGCGGGTAATGCAGCCTCCGACGAGGATGTCCCGAGCACCACCAGCAACTCATCGCGGATATACCGCAGGAAGCGCAGGATGCTGAAACCTGCGATCCAGCTCACCAGGCCCAGCACCAACAGCACGAACAAGAGGCATGTCAGATAGAAGCTCCCCATGAGCTTCAGGAGCGGCGTCAGGCTGTGCACGCCGTATTTTCCCACCGTGAATGCCATGGCGCCGCCGGCGCCGAGCGGTGCCAGCTTCATGACCATGCCGATCATCTTGAAGAAGGCTTTGGACAGGGCCTCGAAGACTCGCACGACCGGTTGCGCGGCCTCGCCGATAGACAGCAGTGCCAGGCCCATCAGGAGCGCCAGTAGGAGCACCTGGAGCAGATCGCCGCCACCGGTAAAGGCATCCGTGAAGGTCTTGGGGATGATGTGCACCAGGAATTCGACGGTGGACTGCTGCCGGGCCTGCTGAACATACCCGGCGACGGCGCCCGCATCGAGGGTGGCGGGGTCCACGTTGAAGCCGGCGCCAGGCTGCAGGGCGTTGACAATCAACAAGCCGACAATGAGAGAAAACGTGGAAACAACCTCGAAATACGCCACCGCCTTCAATGCCACCCGGCCGACCTGCCGGGCATGCGATCCGTTCGCGATGCCAAGAACCACGGTCAGGAAGATGACCGGCGCGATCAGCATCTTGATCAGGGCGATGAAACCATCACCGAGCGGACGCAGGGCGACTGCCCCCGCGGGCCAGAAGTAACCGAGCACCGCGCCGCAGACGACGGCGCTCAGGACTAACAAGTAGAAGCGGGACGCAGTCGCTTTTATGATGGCTATCCGTGGACTTGCAGTTCGCGGGCGATCATCGCTTCCGTAGGCAGGCATTGGGAATTACACATTCGCTTAGTCGGACACGCCCTATGAGTCGCCCACACCTCCCCTGGCTGCCCCAGCGCATCGGAATCTTCCTGCAGCTGCTGCTGGCCTTTCTGATCGTCGCCCTGCTGCCCTTGACCGCTTTCTGGCAGTTCGAGCGGACTCGCAGCCTCGAGGACGGCACGGCGGGAGCCCATGAGCGCCTGGAGCTGTTCTCCGATCGCGTCGTGCAGCAGGTGAACGATTGGACCCAGCAGAACCTGGCCATGTTGAGACTCGCGGCGAGCCTGCCCGAGACCGTCTCGATGAGCCCCGAGGCACATAAGCGGATCGTCTCGTCGGTCGCGCAGCAGCTGCCCTGGGCTTATCTCATTCATTCGGCAAACCTCGCCGGAATGAATGTCGCGCGCAGCGACTCCCGGGAGTTGGCTTCTTATGCCTTTCGGACGTATTACGCGGATGTCCTGCGGGGAGCTGCCTATTCCGCCGAGATCCAGATCGGGCTCACCTCGCAAAAGCCCGCATTCCACGTGGCCGTGCCGATCCGCGACCCGCAGGGGCAGTTGCGCGGCGTGTTGATCGAGGCAGCGACCCTGGATGCCGTCAGCAAGGCCGTCACCTCCGCCAACCTGGGGCGTACCGGCTACGCATTCCTGATGACGCCCGAAGGGCGCCTCATCGCGAACTCGCACGACGCCTCGAGCCAGGATCTCAAGGACTACCGCAGCCATCCTGCTTTTGCCCTGGCCATGGCCGGCAAGAACGGTATACAACACTACACTGTCAACGGGATCGAGCGGACGGCGATGATCCGACGCACCGACCTGGGTTGGATCGCGGTCGCCCAGCAGAACACGCAGGAAAGCCTGGCAGGAGCCAACCAAGCCAACCGGAGTGCCTTGTTGCTGTTGGTCGTTACCGCCGCCCTGGTGACCCTGTTGTCGCTGATCGTGGCGCGTGGTTTTGCAAGGCCGATCGAGCGGGTCACCGGGATCGCCGATCAAATCAGTCGAGGCAACCTCGATTTCACCATATCGACTCGTCGCCGTGACCAGATCGGCGACCTGATCCGTGCCATGCATGGTGTCCGTCAGACCTTGCAACGGGTCGTCGCTACCGAGCGGCAGATCGTGGAAGCCGCGGCGCGCGGTGACTTCTCGGAGCGGGGCGACGAGACCTCCTTTCAGAACGCGTTTCGCGACATGGTACGGCACCTCAACAATCTGATGGCGACAGCCGACCGCGGCCTCAGCGAAGTCGCATCCGTCCTCGCGGCGGTGGCGAAGGGCGACCTTACCGTACGGGTCGAGGGCGCCTACGAGGGCACGTTTGCCGGGCTCAAACGTGATGTCAATACCACAGTCGAGGCACTCGCAACGCTCATTCACCAGATCGAGGTCAACCGCGGCTTGTTGCGCGCGACCCTCGAGCATCTTCCCCAAGGCGTCAGTGTCGTGGACGCGGACCTGCGCCTGATTGCGTGGAATCGTCGTTACGTTGAGATCTTCAACTACCCCGCCGAGCTGGTCCATGTCGGACAGTCCGTAGAGGCCTTGATGCGCTATAACGCCGCGCGCGGGCTTTTCGGCCGGGGTGACGTCGAGGCCGACATCCAACGACGGGCCCACCATCTGCGGACCGGAACGACTCACACTCGCGAGCGGGAATTGCCGGGCGGGATCGTGCTCGAAATCCGCGGCAATCCGGTGCCGGGTGTCGGCTATGCGACCTCCTACACGGACGTCAGCGCCTACAAGCGGGCCGAGGAGAAGTTGCGCGCCCTTGCCGAATCGCTCGAGCGACGGGTTTCGGAGCGAACCGAAGACCTGCAGCGCGCGATGGCCAAGGCCGATCGTGCGAATCGCTCGAAGAGCAAATTCCTGGCCGCCGCCGTGCACGATCTTTCGCAGCCGATCAATGCCGCCCGCCTGTATATTTCCGCACTCAAAGAAGATCTGCGGAACCAGCCCGCGATGGATCTCGCCGAACACGCCGAGCGCTCGCTCGCCTCGGTGGAGGGCTTGTTCGCCAGCCTGATGGACATCTCACGCCTGGAGTCCGGAAGACTCAAACTCCACGTCGAGGATGTTCGCCTGGCGCCGGTGCTGGAGTCACTGTCACGTGAGTTCAGGATGCTGGCGCAGTCACGCGGGCTGCAATTGCATTGCGTGTCCACGCGGGCGGTAGTGCGCACCGACCTAGCACTACTGCGGCGCGTGTTACAGAATTTCCTGTCCAACGCGGTCCGCTATACATCATCCGGCAGGATCCTGCTGGGCGTGCGGCACCGTCGCGGTGCCTTGCGGATCGAAGTGTGGGATACGGGGTGTGGTATTGCCGCCGACAAGATCGAAGAGATTTTCGAGGAGTTTCGCCGTCTCGATTCCCAACAAACCGGCATCGAGCGCGGCGCGGGCCTCGGGCTCGCCATAGTCAGGACCATCGCCAAGCTGCTGACCCACTCAGTCGCGGTCCGCTCATGGCCAAGTCGCGGCAGTGTGTTCTCGATAGAGGTCCTGCGAGGAGATGTCGCGCGGCTCAAGAAGGCCGTTGAATTCGCACCCGTCGCGGAGGACGGCCTCGCGGGACGGAAGATCTGGTGCATCGACGATGACCGCGACGTGCGTGAGGCGACGCGGACGTTGCTCGAGCGCTGGGGGTGTCAGGTCACTCTTTGCGTCAGCGGCAATGAGTGCCTGAGCACCGCTCGCGGTACAGATGCGCCCGATCTGCTCATCCTCGACTACCGCCTCGGCGACTATGCGGGCCCGGATCTGCTGCCGGCGCTCGAGTCGATCTGGGGCCGGGCCGTGCCTGTCGTCATCGTTTCCGGCGAGCATGTGACCCTGTTGCGGCAAGCGCTTCGCAACGCGTCGTGGCCGGTGTTGGCAAAGCCGATCCGGCCGGAAGAGTTGCGCGCGGGCATGTTGGCAATGCTGACTTTCACGGCTACGGAGGCGTGATCAAAACGCGTCCGCCGAATCTCTTTCCAGATCCTGCTCGGTCACGAGGAGGGCCGCCTGTGTCCGTGTGCTCACTCTGAGCTTTCTGAGGATCGCCGTGACGTGTGCTCTCACAGTACCCTCCGAGACGTCGAGTTTCTCGGCAATCTGCTTGTTGAGCATCCCGTCGACAAGATACTTGAGCACCCGGAATTGCTGTGGAGTCAGCGTCGTGAGTTGATCCTGCAGCCGCGCGTCGCGCCCGACGAATGATTCCTCCTGCTCCGGAAACCACGATTCGCCGCGGATGACGCACGATAAGGCCTGCGCGATGGTATCGATCGGAGAGGATTTCGGGATGAAGGCCGAAGCGCCCAACTGGCGCGCACGACTGATGGTTTCGGGATAGGCACCCCCGGAAATGATCGCGACCGAAACCTCGGGATATTCACCCCGCACGAATAGCAGCGACGACAGACCATTCGCACCCGGCATCCGCAGATCGAGGAGAACCATTTTCACGGCGGCACTGCGCGCCAGCGCGTTCTCGAGGTCGACGTGGCTCGCCACCTCTATCAGAAGAGCTTCCGGCATGAGCCGCCGGAGCGTGAGTGCCAGTGCCCCCCTGAACATCGGATGGTCTTCGGCAATGATGATAGTCGGCGAGATCACTGCCCCCCGGGTTGTTCGATGTAGGACCTTACCTTGTGCAGTCTCCATTAGAAATCCAAACCAAGATAATGTGCAAGTCCGGACCTGCACCGCGCCAGAGCGGTGGTATGCCCAGCACCGTTCACCGACGGGAGTGGCGCCCTCGACGCGCGCAGCGCTCGACTCGGAGCCGTCGGCGGAAGTTGAGGCGCCGCCATATTCAAACACCGCGCGCTGCCCGGTGCCGCATGTGAGCGTGTATTGTGTAATTCCTGTTGCCGTCAACTGGGACTACATCGCGCCGCAAACGGGACTGACCGGTGCGCGGACCGGTTGGGCAGTGAACAATGGCCACATCGTGTCGAACGGTAGCTCGCTGATCACCGAGACGACTCCCGGCACCTACACGTTTACCCTGACCTGCACCGGCGGCGGACAGACGAGCAGCTCGAGCACCACAATCGTCGTCACGCCGAATCCGGGAGTCATTTCGCTAACCGCCGTCATGCCCGAGCAGCAGGTTGGTACTTTCAATGTCCTCAATCTGCTTTGGAATGGAACCGGCGGTGGCTGCGTTATCGACTACGTCACGAACTCCGGGCAGAACGAGGCCGGTGAAGCTCGCGTGGCACGTGACACGCGCGGGCTTGGTCGCGCGGTTGGCGAGCTTGATGGCCGCAGCCGTAAGGCTGGCCTTGAAAGTATTTTCCAGCGCGGAGGCAAGATCCAGCGTCGGGGTCTTATTACCGACCCATGGCGCAACCAGATAGTCCGGCAGAATCAAAATATCCACTCCGACTGCAGCGGACCATTCCATGTGTCGGCGGGGCTTCCCGACAGATGATCGGCTAGCGCCGAATCCACCGGGATCCGCGGCCCCAAGCGCCATAGCGCATCGACCGCAAGGCCGCTACCGTCCCGTGCCCGATCCGGTCCCGAGCAAAGCGCCTCAGAAAGACAGGCCCGAGTTTGGTAGCCGCTGCAGTTACTAAGACTGTACCGGACTGTAGATTTGACATCCCACCAGTCAACTTCTCTGTTGTAAAGTTTTTCCGCGGACGACGGCGGTGTGTAGCAACGCCACGGGTGCCGCACCCACTGCCGTCACCATTCGAGAATCCGTTGTAGCAACTTCATTGGATGGACGTCGAGCGTCTTTGCAATCTCGATCAGCTCACCAACATCGATTTTCCTGCGGCCGGACTCAATAGCACCCATCGTGTCCTCGCTGACACCAATGGCTTCCGCCAGGACTTTCTGAGTGACATCCATGTCATCGCGCGTGTGGGCGATGACTGCACCAGCCGTATGTCGCCATTCTTCGACTGCGCGCTTTTTGCCCCCCTTCGACTCCTGCAACTTCACACCGCCTCCTTGAGCAGGACGCGAGTTTTACCTACTTTCCGAGTAGTTTGCGTAAAACCCATTAATACTGCGCAAAACCCGTGAAATTTGCGGAGTCTCCGAGATATCGGCGGCATCCTGAGAATAGGCTGACAAACAGTCTTTGTGGCTACGCACAACACCATTCCGCCGCCCTGATGACTTTGTCCGGTCCTGATGGGCGGCGGCGGATTTCCCGGTCCCGAGTTCATCGCAGCTTCGTTCATGCCCGGATCTGTGTACCGTGTGTGCTTGTTGCTCGCGAGCACGGCAATCTAAACGCGCTCACGCTCTGAATGCTGACAGCGCGCGCTCCGCGCAGGTCGGTAGCAAGGTCTACGGCGGGATTTCATGCGCCAACTTCCCACACTACGGGAACTTCATCATGTGATTGCCGAATGGCTCAGCCCAACCAGCACATGAGTGGCGATCTCGGTGACGACATGGATGAAACTGTCCACGACGATGTCCTCACCCGCCATGCTGCTCAGTGGCTGCTCGTCTTTGACCGTTCGTCCAGATGATGATTACGCGACTCACCCCAGCGCCACTAACCCGTTCTCCCGCGCCCTTCATATAAAAAATCCTAGCAGCACGAAATGCGCGGCGTCCATCCAGTCCGCGGCCCGCCTGGCTACTGTACTGATCGCAAGAGCCTGTCGATTACGGCTCGCGGACGGATCGGGTTCGCTGCAACAGGACGGCGCGTAGTAGTGGCACACTCCGAGAAGAGAATCCTCATAAGTAGCCGAAAGAGGTGCTTGCGTGACCATGCCCAAGGCACATATAGATGTTCGGGAAGGCGCATTGCTCTTCGTTTCGCGAATTCCCGCGAACAGCGGGCATACTCTGAACACGCCGCGGGAAGCCACCGAAGGTTTTAACTTCGTTGTTGCTTATGATGGTCCTGAGAATATGCGATGACGGCAGCGATCGGCTCGGCCTCCGCCGGAACCAACAGCCCGATGAGATCAGCGGCAACATCCCGGCACTGCCGCTCGGCGACGCGCGCATATCTCAACACGCGGCTGCAAATGGAGCGCACGCGATGAGTAAGCGCGAAGGTGCCCCATGACTCTATCCCGCAAAACCGCGAGAAGGTCTGCGCCAGCGATGCGGGCGCATTAGTCCTGGAAAAACGTGCGTCTCGAGCCGCTTCGGGGCTGGATAGATGTTGTTGCAGAGATCGCGCCGAGTCTCGTCGCTCTTGTCGCGGGTCTTGCGCAGAGAGAGTTCAGGGTAGGTGCCGGACGCTAGCGCCTTCTCAGCGCCACCTTTCAGAAAGGGGTACTCGAATCGTCGCAGGCGACTGCCAGTCGGCCGGCGTAGTCAGTAGTTCGCCGAAACTGCCCCCATTGATCCCCTGAAATCCCCATAGCTAGCACCAGAGCTTGCACTGGGATTTTGACGCACAAAGACGCACTGCTTGGCAGGGAATCGGCGTGATATCCTCCTTACATTCAAGTAAGGAAATCGCTATGGCGTCCGCAACGCTCACCAGCAAAGGCGACGAAGCTGGCACTTGAGAAACACCAAACTAAGAAAAATCAATAACTTAACTGGCGGAGCGGACGGGACTCGAACCCGCAGGAAGCGCCTTAGAAATCAACAACTTATTGATTCGTAAGAACTATTATTCCCCTGAAATCCCCCTCGATCCCCGCATTAGTCGCTGGCTACGACGTCAAGGTGCGCCCGCCGGCACCATTTCGGGGCCATGCTAGACTTTCCGTATGCATCCGCTGATCGAAAACAATCGCGAGGCCATTGCCAAGCTATGCCGTCTTCACGGCGTGCGCAGACTGGAAGCGTTCGGATCAATACTCCGAGACGACTTCGATGCTGGGCGCAGCGATGTGGATGTACTGGTCGAATTCGAAGCGAAAACTGCCGATAGCTTTTCGAACTTTCTGGACCTCAAAGAATCCTTAGAGGCTCTATTCGGACGAACGGTCGATTTGGTGGAGTTGCGAGCAATCCGCAACCGCAGGTTGCGCTATTACATCGAGCACAGCAAATCTCCCATCTATGCCGCAGCGTGATCCTGGCGTCTACCTCGAAGACATCGAGCATTATGCCGCCGCGGCAATACGCTTCACGTCCGGATTCAGTCTAGAGCAGTATCTGGCGGACGAGAAAACCAGAGCGGCGGTGGAACGTGTGTTGGAAGTTTGCGGTGAGGCCATGAACAGTCTCTACCGCGTGGCGCCTGCCGTCGCGGAAAAGATTCCTCACGCCCGCGACATCATAGGTTTCCGCAACATTCTCGCGCATGGCTACGCGGAACTCGATCACAACAAGGTTTACAACATAGCCATCGCACATGCGCCGCAGCTTCTTCTCGCCGTGCAGGAAGCATTGAAGGCGTTTCCCGATCCACCATCGTAATTGCGACGAACCCGAAGGCTGAGACAACACAGCCGGTAGCTCCTACGACACCTTAAAAAGGGTTCACGATCTCCTTAAACAAGGGACCCGCGGTATCGGCTATCGCCGTGCAGACGCTAAAGTGATGGCAATCCGCAATGATGAGTGGCCCAGTCACGTGCGAAGGCCCCCACGCGGCGGCAAGGATATCAGCCTGGTCATGGAAGGCTTTGCTCTCTTTCTCGCCTACAACGAGTAACAGTCGGGCAGGGTCGACTGGCTTCAACAAAACCGGTGATAGGTGGTCGTCCGACGAAACCGCCGCCTCAAGCGTCTCTCGCAAAAAGGGCGTATGCATTAAAGGTTGCAGATCGAAAAGTCCGCTGACAGCAATCGCCTTATGCAGGACCCGGCGACCCAAACCTGGATGTATTTTCGGCCAGTCGCTCGCGAGGAGCATTGCGACTATATGCCCTCCGGCTGAATGCCCTAGCGCCACGATCCGCTTGGGATCCAGTGACAGGCGCTCAGATTCCCGCACGATGAAGGCAATCGCGCGACGGTTCTGTGCCACGATTTCTCGCAGCGCCGTCACCGGTGCAAGTCCGTAGTTAAGAACGGCGACAGCCACTCCGACCGCGACATAAGGCCGGGCAATCCATGAGAAGTCTCGTTTATCGAGAGAGCGTCAGAATCCTCCGTGCACGAATAGCAGTACGGGCCATGGTGGCTCGCACTGCGTCGGAAGAAAAAGGTCGAAGGTTTCAGAGGGCGATTGCCCGTACCGGAGGTCACCCCGAAATCGGAGCTGCTCGCGGGCTCGTTGGGCCTCATCCGACCAGTACTTCAAGTGGTCAGCGAAGTCGGGAACCTGCAGCCGTGGGTTGTAGGCCGCTTCCAGTGCATCGGGATCGCCAGCCCGCAAATCGTTGTTCATGCTTCAGATCTTTGCCGCTACAAAGCGTAGTGACTCCAACGCCGCCTCCGCCGCCGGGCTTAGCATGCTCCGGGCACGGTGAGTGACACCAACCAAACGGCGCCACTCAATCCCAACCACATTGAGAATCGCCAAGAGTCCGCGCTCGACATCCCAGTGGACCAGCTCGCGCGGTACATAACTCAGGGATCGACTCTGTTGTACCAATGTCTTCATGAGAACTGCCGAAGTCGTCTCAACGGCAGGAGCGAGCACGTCCATCCCATTGGCTGTGAAAGCTTCATCAAGAGCGCGCCGCTCGAGCTCTTCGTCCAACGCAAGTACCCAGCGCGCGCTCGCGATTTCTCGAAGAGAAGTTGACGGTGTATTCGAGAACAGCCAAAGAAATGCTCGCAGAGGTATATACGACCGGCCGCCCCCGCGGCGTCCACCGCCCGCTTGCATAGAGGCCTCCCTGCCCGCTGAACAGTTGGTCCCGATAAATGTGCTTACCGAGACGGAAAACCGTCAGCGTTGCCCTGCATGGCGTCTGCGGAGCCAAAGCCTGAGAGTAGGTGACGAAGAATTAATCGCTGGCCGGCTACCGACGGAAGCTATTCAGACCTCGTCATATCGACCGAACAAGGCATGTCTCATCGACCAGCTAGTGCCAACGAGTCAACAGCTCATCAAGGGCAGCGATGATCTTATCGCCCTCTTCCTCCAGCGACCCGACTCGTTCCCCAA
>FTGX01000519.1_pt1 | contig 14176 bp, 12 predicted proteins | sample 1640811 | NCBI WGS metagenome assembly FTGX01 (sample SAMEA3914789, study PRJEB12502) | metagenome | biome: forest; material: soil | place: Canada | collected 2011-07-03 | depth 0.3 m
ACCTGGATCGGTCGAGCCGCTTCGGGCTCGTTCTCGTGTTTCTCGTGCTCATCGTCTGCATTGCCGCGCCCTTCTGGGGGAGCCGGCAGACGCTGCGCCTGCTGGCCGAATTATTTTCCTACATCGCACTGGCCAGCCTGTGGAACCTCCTGGCCGGCTACGCGGGCCTGGTCTCGGTAGGTCAACAGGCGTTCGTTGGAATCGGGGGCTATACCCTGTTTCTCGTGGGCTTGGGGGCTGAGATCAATCCGCTCGTCGGCGTGCCGATCGCCGGCGTCGTGGCAGTGTTGGCGGCCATACCGATTGCGCTGCTGTTGTTCCGTCTGCGCGGCGCCTATTTCACTATCGGCTCGTGGGTCGTGGCGGAGATATTCCAACAGGTCTTTCTGCAGGTGGACGCCGTGGGCGGCGGGTCCGGCATCAGCCTGCCGGCCGCCATCGTGCGGCTGATCGCCACGGGCCGCAATGCCAGGGAATTCCTGGTCTACTGGATCGTGCTCGCCATGATGGCCGTCATTCTGGCGCTCATCGTATTTCTGCTGCGCAGTCGCTGGGGGCTGGCCCTGACCGCCATTCGGGACAACGAGCTGGCGGCGGTGTCCAACGGAATCGACGTAAAGCTGACTCGGCTGATCGTGTTCGTCGTCGCAGCGTTCGGCACCGCCATGATCGGCGCGATGATCTTTCTGCAGAAGATGACTATCACACCGGTGTCCGGCTTCAGCATGAACAACTGGACGGTCAACGTGATCTTCATGACGGTCATCGGTGGCATCGGGCGCGTCGAGGGCCCGATCATCGGCGCGCTCGTCTTTTTCATTCTGCGCGAGCTGTTGGCCGACCTGGGCGCCATTTATCTCATCATGCTGGGCGTGGTGGCGATCGCGGTCATGTTATGGGCGCCGAAGGGGATCTGGGGATATTTCGCGGACCGCTACGGCTGGCAGCTCTTTCCCCTGTCCCGGTACCTGGAGATTCCATGTCCGCCAGCTGCACTCAATCCGTCGCCATCAACACACAGGATCCAGTGAATGCCGAAATTCGCAGCCAACCTCACCATGCTCTTCAACGAGTTGCCCTTCCTCGAACGCTTCGAGGCGAGTGCGGCGGCCGGCTTCACGGGTGTGGAATATCTTTTCCCCTATGCATTTCCCGCGGAGCAACTGGCGGAGCGCTTACGCACCTGCGGCTTGACGCAGGTGCTGCATAATCTGCCGGCCGGCAACTGGGACGCCGGTGAGCGCGGGATTGCCATCCTTCCGGATCGCGTCGGTGAATTCCGCGAGGGCGTGGCAACCGCTATCACTTATGCACGCGCGCTCGGCTGCACGCAGATCAATTGTCTCGCGGGCATCGTGCCGCGTGGGATTGACAGTGAGAGGTTGTACGCCACGTTCATCGGGAATCTGCAGTTCGCCGCCGCTGCGTTGGCGAATGCAAACATCAAGCTGCTCATCGAGCCGCTCAATACCCGCGATATTCCGGGGTTTTATTTGAGCCGAACCCTGCAGGCGCTCGATATCATCGAGGCGGTCGGATCGGACAATCTGTTCCTGCAGTACGACATCTATCACATGCAGATCATGGAAGGCGACCTCGCCCGCACCCTCGAAACCCACCTGCCGCGCATCGCCCATGTGCAGTTGGCGGATAATCCAGGACGGCATGAGCCTGGCAGCGGCGAGATTCACTATCCTTTTCTATTCGACCACCTCGACCGCATCGGTTATACGGGTTGGATCGGCTGTGAATACAAACCGGCGGGGACGACGCTGGCGGGGTTGAACTGGTTCAAGTCGTACGTGGCGGGGAGAGCCTTGAGATGATCAATGTTGGATTTATCGGACTCGGAATCATGGGCCGGCCGATGGCCGAGCATCTTCTGGCGGCCGGGCATCGACTCTTCACCTCGACGCAGCACAAGGATCCGCCGGCTGCATTGGTCGAGCGCGGCCTGCAAGGCCGGCTCACGCCCAAGGCAGTCGCTGAAGTCGCCGAGATCATCATTCTGATGCTTCCCGACACGCCCCAGGTCGAGGAGGTGCTGTTTGGCGAAAACGGCGTCGCGGCCGGCATCAGCCCGGGCAAGATCGTCGTGGATATGAGCTCGATTGCGCCGCTGGCGACCCGGACATTCGCCGACAGGATCAAAGCGTTGGGCGGCGACTATCTCGATGCGCCGGTCTCCGGCGGCGAAGTCGGTGCCAAGGCGGCCAGCCTCACCATCATGGTGGGCGGCACCGAAACGGCATTCGCCCAACTGCGTCCCCTGTTCGAGGTGATGGGCAAGAACATCACGCTGGTCGGGGGCAGTGGCGCCGGTCAAACCGCCAAAGTCGCGAATCAGATCATTGTCGCCCTGACCATCGAGGCCGTAGCCGAGGGGCTGCTGTTTGCCTCCAAGGCTGGCGCCGATCCCGTCAAAGTGCGCCAGGCGCTCATGGGCGGACTCGCCAGCTCGCGTATCCTGGAGTTGCATGGCGAGCGCATGATCAAGCGCACCTTCAACCCCGGCTTTCGCATCCGCCTGCATCAGAAGGACCTCGACCTGGCCTTGACCGCGGCCCGCTCGCTGGGACTGGCGCTCCCGAACACGGCGCTGTGCCAACAGCTGTTTCAGTCCTGCGTGGCGCACGGCGGAGCCGATTCGGATCATTCCCGGCTCGTCATGGCGCTAGAGAGCATGGCGGATCATCAGGTCGCGCCCGACCCTGCGACCTAGTACGGCCAGGCGCGGCACGACGCTGGTGGGCTCGTGCCGCGGTGGCTGCCAGCCGGCCGATCGCTAGCTCGCCGGAAACCGCAGGATGGGCTTCACCGTGCCGCCGCTCAAGGCATCGTCGACCGCGGTGTTGATCGCGTCGAACGGATAGAATCTGACCAGTTTGTCGAATGGGAAACGACCTAACATAAACAGCTCGATGAGCTTGGGCAGGAAAATGTCGGGGTTGGAATCGCCCTCGATGATACCGCGGATGGTCCGGCCGCCGACCATGATCCGTTCCACATCGATGGTCACCGCCGCGCCGGCGGGCGCTCCGCCTACGAATCCGCAGGTGCCGCGCGGAGCCAGTACATCCATGGCCTGGCGCAGAACCTTCATGTTGCCGGTGGTATCCAGCGTAAAGTTGACTCCGGGCCCGCTGATGGTCCTGATGGCCTCGACAGTCGATTCCCGGCCGGGGTTGACGGTATGGGTCGCGCCCAACTCCCGCGCCAGCGCCAGGCGCGACTCGACCAGGTCCACGGCGATGATGATGCCCGCACCCACCAGTTTCGCAGCCATGATGGCGCTCAAGCCCACGGAGCCGGTGCCGAACACGGCGATGGACTGTCCAACACCCACCGCCATGGAATTGATGACGGCGCCCGAACCGGTCATCACGCCGCAGCCGAGGGGGCCCAGAAGCTCCAGTGGAGCCTCCTTGTTGACCGGTACCACGCACCGTTCGCGAGTGACGGAATGGGTGGCGAAGGTCGACTGTGCATGAAAGTAATGTATCTTTTCACCGTTGCTGGAAAGAGGGCTCGTCCCGTCGGGGCGCGTGCCGCTGAAGTTGTAGTTGTTGAAGTCGTAGCAGTAGACCGGCATGCCCTCCACGCAGCTGGGACAGTGCCCGCAGGAGTTGGACGTCAGGATGACATGGTCGCCTGCCTTGACCTTGGTCACACCGGCCCCGACTCGCTCGACGATGCCGGCGCCTTCGTGACCGAGCACGACAGGGTGCGGAATAGGGTAGATCTTGTGGTCGCGCATCGAGATGTCCGTATGGCAGATGCCGGTCGCGACGAGACGAACCAGAACCTCGTCGCCGCGCGGCTCCTCCAGGGACACGGTCTCGATCGAGAAGGCCGTGTCCTTCGCCCGCGCCACCGCTGCTGTGATCTTCATTGCTGTACCTCACGCGTAAGTAGACGGATGGTGAACCAAGTGGCGATACTAGACAACCGTATCGCGAGTCACTTTAGGGGGAACTGATGACGCCTTCATTCCGTCGCCTGGTCACCGGCCTCGATGCCAACGGGAAGTCGGTCCTGCTGGAGGATGCGCGCATCGCCGAAGGGCGCCTGGGTAATTTCAATTTCTGGCGCACCCAACCGGCTGCTGCCGGCACCGACATCGAGCTCGCTCGCCGGCCCTTTCCGTTCTTTGCCGACCCGGGCGGGACGGTATTTCGAGTGTTCCGCTTGCCGGCAGCGCAACCGGAGCTGACCGCGGAGCAGGCGCGCGAGCTGTCGGCCGGTTTTTTTGCAGAGATCGGTGTCCCATCCTGCCGCGTCGACACGAGCCGGCATCCGCTGATGCACGTGACGCCTACGACCGACTACATCATGCTGCTGTCCGGCGAGGTCTCGCTGCTACTCGATGCGGGTGAGCCCATACCCTTGCAACCGTTCGATGTCGTCGTACAACGCAATACGAACCATGCCTGGATCAATACAGGCCGCGAGGCTGCTGTGCTGATGGCCGTCATGGTCGGCCAGCCGTAGCACAACCGGAAACACACCATGTCACGCGAACTCATCGGCTCTGGCCAACAACCGGGTTCGGACTACGACCGCTCGCCCGAGTTCGAGCAGATCGTTTGCGACAAGGACGTCGTCGTGCCCATGCGCGACGGCGTCAAACTCGTCATCGATGTGTATCGTCCGGCCGGGGAGGGCGCGTACCCGGTCCTGTTGGCATTCGGCGGGCACAGCAAGGAGATCCAGGGACCGGAGATTCCCCGGGAGTTTCCTCCCCAACCGGCGTGGTCGACACTTTGGGTCGGGCACATGGAGGCGGGCGATACGCGATTTTTCGTCTCCCGAGGCTATGTGCACGTCATCGGCTCGCCGCGGGGCATGCACAAGTCCGAGGACGGCGGCTCGCGTGAATGGGACAGTTTTGACCTGGTCGAGTGGATCGCGCGTCAGCCGTGGTGCGATGGCAATGTGGGGATGATCGGGATCGGCGCCTTTGCCGCCGAGCAGTTCAAACTGGCCAAGCAGCAGTCTCCCCATCTGAAGGCCATCTTCGCCTATGACGGGCGCGGCGCTTACGGTCCGCTCGGGAGTTTCCGCGAAGAATACCCCGGCGGTGTCATCCACCTGCTGCGCTACCTGATGGACCATTTCTCCGGCGTACATCGGAACAAGCGGGCGCCCCCGCAACTCTCGCCGTCGCGAGAGGCGGCGTGGCAGGAGGCCATGAGCAATCCGGATTATCGAATGTACCCCCATGTGCTCAATGTGTTGCAACAAAAGGGCGAGCACATGCCGCAGTACTTCGACATTCTGCTCGATCCCTACGATCACGCCGAGATCGTCAGGGAAAGTGAGCGGGCGATCGCTCAGATCGCCATTCCCGCCTATGTCGGCGCGGGTTGGTACGGCTACACGTATAAGACACACCTGGGCGGCGCGGAGAACTACTTCAGGACGCTCACCGGCCGCAAGAGGTTGGTCCTCACAGGGCCGTCGCACCTCGATCGGCCGTTGCGCGCGCTGCGCGCCGAAGGTCTGCGCTGGTATGACCATTGGCTCAAAGGAATCGACAGCGGCATGCTGGCCGAGCCGCCCGTCAGATTCTGGGTCATGGGTGCGAACGAGTGGCGCACGGCCGAGGATTGGCCGCCCCCGCAAGCGAGCTGGACCAAGCTCTTTCTCAACAGTTGGGAGCGGCTGACACCCGAGCCGTTCCTGCCGTCGAGTGTCGATGACGCGATTCCTCCCGATGCGTTCGTGCAGATGCCGCCGACCCAGACGAACCGCATCGCCGGCCTGCGTTATCTGAGCGATCCTTTGCCGCGGGATCTGCTGGTTGCCGGTCCGATCGTGCTCAACTTGTTCGCCGCGATCGACCAGAAGGACACCAACTGGATCATCATTCTCAAGGACGTCGGACCGGATCCGTCGGTGCGGACCGCGCGGGAGGGAGAGCGCGAGATATCGAGTGGACTGCCCGAGCGCGAGCTCACCCGCGGCTGGCTGAAAGCCTCGAACCGTGCCCTCGATGTCGGGCGGTCCAAACCCTGGAAGCCGTGGCATCCGTTGACCCGTGAGGCGCGCAAGCCGGTCGTTCCGGGCAGCATCACCGAATATGCGATCGAGATTCTCTCCACCGCGAACCTCTTCCGGCGCGGGCATCGCATCTGCGTCGAAATCACGAGCCACGATCTGCCGACCGGGGTGAGTGGCGCCACCAACGTCGAATATATTCCGAATCACATCTGCAGCAGTAAAACGACCCTGCACCAGATCTATCACGACGCCAAACATCCCTCGCACCTGTTGTTGCCGATCATCCCTGCCGATCGGTAGCCTGTTTGACCCCCTGCCGCGCGCACGCACCACCGTATCTGTGCGGTCAACACCCATTTCTTGACACGCCCCTATACCTATAATACGGTACAGCTGTACCGGATGAAGAACTGAGGGGGGCCGATGATTTCTCGCCGTACGTCACTCGATAGAGCTCTGCGCCGCGTTTCCCGTGGCGCCAGGCTCGTGGCATTCACCTTACCGATCATTGTCGCCGGCGTGGCGCAGGCACAGACAGCCGCATCCGACCAGCTCGCGGAGGTCGTCGTCACGGCGGAAAAGCGCTCCGAGAACGTTCAGAAGGTGCCGATCGCGATCACCGCGTTCAACGCACAGGAGCTGCAGGATAGAGGTGTCAACGACATCCACGCCCTGAGCAACCTGACACCGAACGTGAATCTCGACGCGGGCTCGCCCTTCTCGGGCTCCAGCTCGGTGTTGTCGGCTTCGATCCGCGGCATCGGACAGGACGATTTCGCGATGAATCTCGACCCCGGCGTCGGGGTCTACGTCGATGGGGTCTACCTGGCTCGAACGGTCGGCGCGAACCAGAACCTCCTCGACGTAGATCGAGTCGAGATTCTGAAAGGTCCCCAGGGCACCCTGTTCGGACGCAACACCATCGGTGGGGCGATCAGCATCGTGACCCACACGCCCGGAAATGAATTCTCCGGCAAGGCCGAGCTCACCACCGGCAGTTTCGCCCGCCGTGACCTGGCCGCGACGTTCGATATTCCGATTACCGAGCGGCTGCTGTCATCGATCACCGTGTCTTCGCTGGTCCGCGACGGCTACCAGCGGCGCATTGCCACGCCTGACCTGCCGGTTTTCGAAAACATTCCGGAGACCACCTACCATCAGGCGGGCTATTTCTCGAACGGCGACACCCAGGGCGGCCAGAATCAGCAGGTCGTTCGCTCCAAGTTGCTGTTCCTGGCGTCGGACTCGCTGAAATTCACGCTGACCGCTGACTGGACTCACGAGAACCAGTCGGCTCTGCCGAATACCGTGTTGGCCACCACCAACGGCACCGCCGCCGGAGGTCTCATCAACCTCTACAACACGTGTACCGCATTCGCGAGCCAGGCGGCCGTCAATGCGGCCGGGGGACCGTTTCCGGCGGTCTGCGGCCCGGTCGGTCCAGGTCTCGTGGCCGGCCCGGGCGGCCTCGTGTCGCCGGGGCCGGCGCTGTATGGCCGCAACATTCCGCAATACAACGCCGCCATCGCGGTCACCGGCAACATCGACACCACCTACGCCACCGGCAACAACTTCTCGCAGATGGACGCAGGGGGCTGGGCGCTCACCGCCGACTGGGCTTTGAACGACTTGCTCAGCCTGAAGTCGATTACCGGCTGGCGCACGCTCAACTGGCGGGTCGGCATGGACAATGACGGCTCCGTGCTGGTGGTGCTCGAGCCTTCGTTCAAGGAAGGTCAACACCAGGAATCGCAGGAGTTCCAGTTGATCGGCACTGCGCTGGACAACCGTCTGGACTATGTCGTGGGCACCTACCTTTTCAAGGAAAGTGGCCATGTGCATGACTTCGTCGCGCTGGATGTGCTGATGGTCGACGGCGACAACACCATCGAGACGACCTCCTACGCGGGCTTCGCGCACGCCAATCTGAAGCTGACGGATAAAATCGGCCTCACCGCCGGTGCGCGCTACTCCATCGACAAGAAGGAGATGATCGGCAGGCAATCCGACCCCGGCGCGTTCGAGGAGAAGATCGCCGGCTGCTATCCGATCGTGATCACGGCAGCGTGCATCACGCAGAACTTCCCCGATCCAAACAACCCGACACTGCTGTTCCCGCCGGGACTCAACAAGCAGACTTTCGACGAATTCACCCCGACGCTGGAGGCCCAATACAACTTCACCGGCGATGTGATGGGCTATGTCAGCTACTCGCAGGGCTTCAAGACGGGCGGCTGGACGACTCGGGTGCCGAATCCGATTCTCAATGCGAGTCTCGCGGCCTTCGCGCCCGAAAAGGCGCAGACCTACGAGGTGGGTCTGAAGTCACAGCTGTTCGACGACCATCTGCGCCTCAACCTGGCGGCGTTCGATACCTTGTACAAGGACATCCAACTCGACGAGCAGGACGGGCCCGCGCCGACCATCAAGAATGCCGGCACCGCCCGCATCCTGGGTGCCGAGCTGGAGGCGAGCTGGGCTGTCCTGCACGGCCTGAATGTTCAAGCCGCGGTCGGCTACATGGATGCCCATTACACCGAGACCCTGCCGGGTACCGGTATTTCCGCGACCGACGCTCTGCCGCTGAACACCCCGTTACCGAAGACTCCGAAGTGGAAAATGTCCGTGGGTCCGCAGTACGTCTACAACCTGTCGAACGACAGGCAGTTGCGCTTCGTCGGGACCTACACGTTCACGTCATCGATGTCCAACGACATCGCGGATACGCCCCTGCTGGCGCGGCCTAACACCAGGATCCTCGATCTGTCGGCCACTTATGTGACGTCGGGCGACAAGTACGAAATCGTCGTGGGCGGCACCAACGTGACGGATACACGCTATGTCATTACCGGCCAGGATCAGGCTGCGGGTGGACAGGTTCAGGCGACCTTCAACGCGCCCCGTGAATGGTATCTCCAATTGAGGGCCAAGCTTTAAATGATCACCATACGCGGCATCACCTTCGAAGAGAACCTCAAGAACAACATGGGGCTGGAGTTCTACGACCTCAGCCATCCGTGGGGCCTCGGCCAACCCTGCTGGCCTTACTTCGAGGACGTCAAGATCGAGCGCCTGCACTCGATGGCGAAGTCGGGCGTGTTGACCCAACGCATCACGACTGTCATGCATTCGGGCACTCACGTCGACGCGCCGGGCCACGTCGTCGAAGGCACGCCATTCATGGACGAGGTGCCACTGCCGCACTTCTTCGGAACAGGAGTAGTTGTGTCCATCCCGAAGGACAAGTGGGGTGTCATCACCGCCGACGACCTGGAGAAGGTAACGCCGAAGATCCAGCCGGGCGATATCGTCATTGTCAACACGGGCTGGCACAAGTACTACGGCGACAATCAGATGTATTACGGTTACTCGCCGGGCTTCTACAAAGAAGCCGGCGAGTGGTTCGCCGCCAAGAAGGTCAAGATGATCGGCACCGACACCCAGGCGCTCGACCATCCGCTGGCCACCGCCATCGGCCCGCACGGTCCGGGTTGGCCGAACGGCCTGCTGCCGCACGTGTGTGCGGATTACAAGAAGCAGACCGGTCGCGACGTGTTGCAGGATTTCCCGGAATGGGAGCCGTGTCACCGCGCCATCCTGTCGGCCGGCATTTGCGGCTTCGAGAATGTCGGCGGCGAGATCGATCTGGTGACCGGCAAGCGCGTGACCTTTGCGGGCTTCCCGTGGCGCTGGACGAAAGGTGACGGCTGCATCGTGCGCCTCGTGGCAATGATCGACCCTTCCGGAAAGTACCGGATCGAAACGGGACGCGGCTGACATGCTCGTCAAACGCTTCGCGTCGGCTTTGCGATACGTTGCGCCGAACCACGTCGATGTTTGTTCGCTGCGCCTGCAGGGCTTCGAGACGGGCGGCCCGTTGAATTCCTGGGTCGGTCTCTCGCATTTTCTCCCCGGCGGCGGGGCGGGCCCCGACTCGTCGGCGCTCGAGAAGGTTTATGTCGTCCTCGCAGGCTCGCTATCCGTGTCGGCCGGGGGGCAGCAGGTCACACTGGGGCCCCTCGACAGCTGCTGCATTCCGGGCGGCGAGACGCGCGAGGTCAAGAACATTGGGAATGAGGTCGCAACGATGCTCGTCGTCATGCCTTACCCGGAAGGCTCGAAGTGAGCGAGTTGCTCAAGGATCCGGCGCGGCTCTTTGACGTCCGCGGCAAAGTGGCTGTCGTAACGGGTGCGTCCGGCGCGTTCGGTTCTCTGGCGGCGCGTATTCTCGCGGCGGCTGGTGCCCGCCTCGTGCTTGCCGCGGGTAAGGTCGCTGAGTTGGAAGCGACTGCAGCCGCGTGCCTCGAAGTCGCTGCGGGCGCCGAGATCGTCACACTCGGCCGGCGGCCGAACACTGAAGCCGACTGCGAGGCGATCATGGACGCCGGCGTCGAGCGCTTCGGCAACCTCGACATTCTCGTAGTCGGATCCGGTCTCAATGATGTCTCGCCGATCGTCGACATGTCTCCCGAGCGCTTCGAGAACGTCATGAACGGCAATGTCACGAGCGCGTGGCTGCTCTGTCGCGCGTTTGGACGGTACGCCATCGCCCGGGGTGTCGGCGGCAAAGTCGTGCTCATGTCCTCGGCACGCGGGCTACTGGGCCATCCGGCCGGATACACAGCCTATTGCGCGTCAAAGGCGGCCACCGACGGACTCACACGCGCTCTCGGCTGCGAGTGGGGCAAGCATGGGATCACGGTCAACGCCATCGCGCCGACTGTTTTTCGCTCACCGCTGACGGCCTGGATGTTCGAAGAAAATGAGAAGGCTCGCACGACGCGCGCCGGCATGCTGGCGCGGATTCCGCTCGGTCGCCTCGGAGAGCCTGAGGATCTCGCAGGTCCGCTACTGTTCCTTGCGTCACGCGCTTCGGATTTCTACACCGGGCACATCCTCTATGCGGATGGTGGCTATACCGCGGGCTAACGCATGACTGGAAAATCACGTATCGCGATTGTCGGCGGTGGCCTCATGGGTCACGGTATCGCCCAGGTGTTCGCGTGTGCCGGACACCCGGTTCGGGTACAGGATCCTGCCGCGGAAGTGTTGGCAACACTCGACGAGCGCATTCGCCGCAATCTGCGCGAGTTGGGTCTGGACGAAAGTGCCGCCGGTCGTGTGAGTGGACATGCACTCCTGGAAGCCGTGGTTGCGGACGCCGAGATCATCATTGAGGCAGGGCCCGAGAATCTCGCGCTTAAGCAACAGCTCTTCGCCGCGATCGAGGCGGCTGCTCCTGTGGGGTCGGTCCTCGCGAGCAACACGTCGGTAATCCCGATCACGCAGATCATGGCCCGACTGCAGCATCCGGCGCGTGCGCTGGGCACTCATTGGTGGAATCCACCGTATCTCGTCCCACTCGTCGAGGTTATCCGCACGCCCGCGACTTCCGCCGCAGCGGTCGCGACGATGACGACCCTCCTCAAGGCCGTTGGCAAGACGCCCGTGACAGTCGAGAAGGACGTGCCCGGATTCGTTGGCAACCGCCTGCAGCATGCGCTCTGGCGCGAGGCTATGTCGCTTGTCGAGCATGGCGTCTGCGACGCGGAGACGGTCGACACGGTCGTCAAGTCGAGTTTCGGACGACGCCTCGCGGTGCTCGGGCCCCTGGAGAACGCCGATCTCGTCGGGACCGACCTCACGCTGGCAATCCACGAGACAGTATTGCCCGATCTCGATCGCACGCCGGGACCCTTGCCGGTGCTGAGGCAACTCGTGGCCGACGGCAAGCTCGGCATGAAAGCGGGGGAGGGCTTCCGCCGCTGGACGCCTGAGCAACAGGTTGAACTGAGGAGGCGCGTTTTCGCGCATCTGAAAGCCCTCGACGACACCGCATCCGGCGCACAACAGGAGTAGTCCCATGACCCAGCGGTCCAACAAGGTGATCATTACTTGTGCGGTGACGGGGGCGATCCATACTCCTACGTTGTCCGATGGCCTGCCGTACACGCCGGCTGATATCGCCAAACAGGCAATCGATGCGGCGCGCGCGGGCGCTGCGATCCTGCACCTGCATGCGCGTGATCCGCAGGATGGCTCGCCGACAGGAAACCCGGACGTGTTTGCGCAGTTCTTGCCCGAGATTCACGCCGCAACCGAGGCAGTCATCAATCTCACGACGGGTGGCAGCCCGGAGATGACCGTCGAGCAGCGACTCGCCGCGGCGCTGCGCTTCCGCCCGGAAATGTGCTCACTCAACATGGGGTCGATGAACTTCGCCTTCCACGGCATGGCCGCCAAGGTGAGCCACTGGAAATTCGGGTGGGAGAAAAAGTACATCGAGGACAGCGAGGCCTTCATCTTCCGCAATACGTTCCGCGACATCGCGCGCGTGTACGCGCTCATGGCCGACTACGGCACCCGTTACGAGCATGAGTGTTACGACATCGGCCACCTGTACAACCTTGCGTACTTCCTGGACAAGGGCCTCGCCAAGCCGCCGCTGTGGATCCAGAGCGTGTTCGGCATTTTAGGGGGCATCGGCGCGGAGCCCGACAACGTGACCTTCATGCGCCGGACCGCGGATCGGCTCTTCGGCAAGGACTACGTGTGGTCGGTGTTGGCCGCGGGCCGGGCACAGATGCCGCTGATTACCCAGGCGGCGATGATGGGCGGCAACGTTCGAGTGGGGCTCGAGGACTCGCTCTACATAGGGCGCGGTAAGCTCGCCGCCACGAACGCCGAGCAGGTTGCGAAGATCAGGCGCCTCCTCGAGGAGCTGGGTTTCGAGATCGCAACCCCGGGGGAGGCGCGCGCGATCCTGGCGCTCAAGGGACGGCAGAGCGTCAATATCTGAGCATGGTAGACTACATCGTGGTACAGCGACCGGCTGCCGCGGAAACCAAGGTTCATGGCGAAGAAGGCTCCAGGCAAATTGCCCGCGCGGAAAGAAGATTCCCCCAAGAACAGCATCCAGGTCATCACCCGGGCCATCAATGTTCTCAGGGCACTCGAGGGCGAGCCTGATGGCTTGAGTCTTGGTCAGATCGCACTGCGGGTCGACCTCGCGCGCTCGACCGTGCAGCGCATCGTCGATGCGCTCCGCGCCGAGCAGTTCGTGATTGCGGCCTCGCCGACCGCGGGAGTACGGCTTGGGCCGGCGCTCATCCGGCTCGCTGCCTCGGCGAGCGTCGAGTTCGACCAGATCACGCGACCGATCATGTCCGATCTGTCGCAGTCAGTCGGTGAGACGGTGGACCTCTCGGTGCTCAAGGGCACAGTGGCGGTTTTTACCGACCAGGTGCAGGGCGTCCATCGCCTGCGCGCGGTCTCGGCCATCGGCGAGACTTTTCCACTGCACTGTACGGCCAATGGCAAAGCGATCCTCAGCGTGCTCAGTGACGACAAGGTCGCGCGGCTGTTGCGCGGTCCGATGCCGAAGTTGACCCCCAACACCATCACGAAGCCGGCCGAATTACTCAAGCAGATCGAGTCCTGCCGGCGCACGGGGATTGCAGTCGACGAGGAAGAGCACACCGAAGGCATTTCAGCGGTTGGCACGGGTTTCCTCGATCCGATAGGCCGCGTGATCGCGCTGTCGATCCCGGTGCCGACGACCCGCTTTCTCAAGGTGCATGAAAAGCTCGCGACGCAGTTGCTCGCGGCGCGGACCCGGGTTCTCGAGGCACTGGGCGAGCCCGCTGCGTAGCGAACGAGTGCCGTTCCTCTTTCAACTCGCGTAGTCGAATACCGAGGGCAGATCCGGCGCGACAAAACGCATCGACCCCGCTGAAACTGGCCGTGCCGGTGGCGCCGCCGATACCGGCGCAAGACCTCTCGCTAGCCGTTCAAGAACAATCTCTTACAAAGAGCTACCCACGGCAGACGTCGGAGTACCCAATTACAAGAAAGATCACGTGAAAATTCACCTTGTAAAAGGACTTTAGGTCTGCGTATCCTATTTGTGTAAACGATTTCATAAAAGTCCAGTCCTCGCTACGACAATCCTTGGTCTCATAAGAAGGGCGGTCTGAAAATGAGCAGAGAAACAGGTCTGAAGACGTACTCGGCACTCGGGGCTTTGCTCGTGGGCACCGCGGGCGTCTCGGCGTGGGCGCAGGCACCGGCTGCGGGCGCCGATGCACAGGGCGCGAGTCCACAGCTGGAGGAAGTCATCGTCACGGCCGAGAAACGCGAAACGACGGCCAGTAAAACGCCGATTGCGATGGAC
>FTGX01000461.1_pt1 | contig 13790 bp, 9 predicted proteins | sample 1640811 | NCBI WGS metagenome assembly FTGX01 (sample SAMEA3914789, study PRJEB12502) | metagenome | biome: forest; material: soil | place: Canada | collected 2011-07-03 | depth 0.3 m
CATCGAGCACGCCAAGCCGCTCGATCTGACGACCCTCAACTCTGACAAGCCGGTGACGGCGGTGTTGGAGCTCAAGGGGGGCGAGGCGGCGCGGCAGGAATTGAAGGTCGGCGATCACGTTACGTGGGCCGCACCCTGAGGAGGTCGGTCTGCAACGGATCAGGCAGCGTGCGCCACAAGGGAAAAAGCGGTCGATACGCTCGAGCTTGATTGAGACCGAATCGGAGTGGGGCGTTGTCAATTAGCGCCGCGCGCGGCGATGATCCTCATAGGCAACTCCGGCGCGCCGGAACGCCTCAGGATCGTGTCCTAACACCGTCGCTCCCATATTGACGGCGACCGCGACTTGCCAGGCATCGTTCCCGCCCATTCGCCGGGAGGAGCGTCTTTGGAGCCGCGCTACCTTAGCGGCATGCACGCGATGTATGCCCTGCCAGGAATAACGTCCCATGCCGACGCTGCGCGAGCGCTTGGTCAGCAAACGCTCTTCTTCCGTAAGACGCACAGTTAACACCCCGGCCCTTGCGTCGCGCAGCCGCCTGGTTTCTGCTTCGCGGACAACAGCTCCTTACCGTCCTGCGCAATCTGCTTCATCTGGTCGGCCGTCTTGCAGGTCATCGTCGCGAAGCGTGATCCTGTCTGCTGCTCGCGGCGGCAGTAGTACACCTCCCCGTTTCGACCTACAGGCTTGTACCCCTGGGCGAACAGTGCCTTCACTTCGTCGTTTGTGAGTGTTTTGTCTTCCAATACGATCCTGTTCGGCTGGGCACCGGCTGTAATGCCGCTCGGCGGCGCACCCGTGGCCGGAGCGGAGATCGACGATGGAGCCACGGCGGCTGTGGCCGCTGGTGGCGGCGAGGGGCGAGCAGTGGAGCAGGCGTGAAGTACGACGCATGCGCAGCCGACATATATCAGCCGAATCAACGGATTCACAGCACTTACGCTCCCTGCTGATTGTTGGGGGAGTCTACCATGGCTGGCGCCGAGCGCGTATCGACTTGGGAATCCCAACTGGGAGGTTGGCTCAAGCTGGACTGGCGGCCGCGCGAACTGGACGCCACCGTCGTTGGAGTTATCTCTTGTAGCTTTGCATGGTGGACAGATCGTGCTGCGTCCCCAGCTGATCGCGCGGGTTCGCCGCCGGCACGCTGCCGACGTAGACGTTCTGATTCTTGAAGTCGATGTTGAGCGAGGCAACGGTGCCCAACACATCCATTCCCAGGATCATGGCCGGCTTGTCGTGCATGTCCCAGATCTTGAAAATGTGGAAGTCGCCGTAAACTACCGCGACGTCGGTGATCCGCAACGGCCCGATGGAGATGGTCGGCGCAGCGGCGATCTCGCCCGACTCCACCTCCTGCGTAGCGCCATACACCGAAGTCAGCTGCGCGACAAAACCCCGCTTGGCGCGGTTCTTACTCTTGACGGCATCGCGCAGCGCAATATTGCCGAGGGTACGCTCCGCCCCCGTGTCCAACACGGCCGCGACACGCACTCCGCCCACCTCGGTATCCAACACCATCAGCCCGTTGACGACGCGCGCCGCATGGATCTTGATGGCCTGGTCGCGCGTGGCCGACTCGACATGACTGGCGATCGCCACACGGTTGCGCTGGAAATCGATCAGCAGGCTCTTCTCGGATATCCCGGCCGCACCCAGTATGCCGTCGGCGCCGGCCATCACCGGAGCCCACACTATCGGTAATGTCGTGTCCTCCAGTGTCAGGTCCCCGGCCTGCAGCCGGTCGATCGATACAAAGGTCACCTGGGAGGCACCCGTGATCCCGTCCAGGGTGATCAGGGACCGGGTGTCGGCCTTGAGGCCCAACTCGCGCACCAGGTCCGGGGAGATGGTGGAGTGATTCGCGCCGGTATCGACAATGAAACGGTAGGGACCGCGGCCGTTGATTTTGACAGGTACCACCACCCGGCCGATGTGGTCGCGGGTCGTTGGCGAGGCAAACAGCGAGTCGTCGATGTTGCCGCCCAGGGTATCGGCGCGGGTTGCGATCTGGGCCGAGCCACCCTGTCCCTTGCCACTGTCCGGCAACATGGTATCCAACGGCGCCGCGCGCCCCGCCCCGGCAAAACCGAGCAACGCCAATACCGCCCAGGACAGTAGTCCCCCGGGGGCCCGATCGCACCGTATAGGAGCAATGGCGTCCACCGCCGAACCCTACCATGAACGCCGGCCCGGGGAATCCATATCGCGTCACTCAATGGCGAGCAGATCGCCCCCGGCGCGGGTCAAAGCAGCACCCCAGACGCTGGGATAGAATGTTCGGACGATTCACCTCGAGTTACTCATGGCCCCTCCTGCTATTACCGAACCGGAAGCACGCGCGCTGGCGGACGCCATCGTCCAGGTCTCGGGCGCCCGGCCCGCCGCGGAAGCCCAGCAAATGGTGGAAATGGCGCTGACACGCGCTCCGAACCATCCCCTGGTCCTCAATTCCGCCGGCGGCTACATGCAACGGACCGGCAACTCCGCCAAGGCGCGGGAGTTCTATGAGCGTGCCCTCGCGGTCGACCCGAAATCAAAGGTCCTGTGGCTGAATCTCGCCACAGCGTGCCGGTCCCTAGGCGATACCCCGGCGGAGGGTACGGCACTGGACAAGGCCCTTGCGCTGGAGCCGCGCTACATAGCCGCACTGCTGCACAAGGCAGAGCTCATGGAGCGACAGGGCAATGCCAAAGCCGCGGCACTCGTGTTCGGAGCCGCTTTGGACTCGGTCCCACCGGGCGCCTCTCTTCCCCAGTACATGGCGGCAGCGCTAGCTCACGCGCGGGACGTCGTCGCTGCCAACGCGCGCACGTTGGAGGAATTTCTCGAGCGGGAATTGGAGTCGGTACGAAAGCTCCACGCCGCCGAAAGCCAGCATCGCTACGATGCGTGCCGCGATATCGCGCTCGGGAAGCGGCGAGCCTATACGAGCCAGCCAAAATATACGCACTTCCCCTATTTACCGGCGATCGAGTTTTTCCCCCGCGAAGACTTCCCGTGGCTCGGACTGCTGGAAGAGGCTACCGACGACATCGCGGCAGAAGCGCTCGCAGTCCTGCACAGCGGGCCCGGGGACTTTTCGCCTTATGTCAATGTTCCCGCAGGCATGCCCCTCGACGAATGGGCGTCGCTCAATCGCTCGATGAATTGGAGCATCTATTCGCTCTGGCATGACAGCTCTCCTGTGCCCGCGAACCAGGCAGCTTGTCCGAAGACCGCCGCAGTCCTCGCAAAGCTGCCCATGTGTGACATCCCTGACCATGCGCCGGGCGCGTACTTCTCGGTGCTCAAACCGCACACACGCCTCCCCCCACACACGGGGACGACCAACACGCGAAGCATCGTCCACCTGCCCCTGGTCATTCCCCCGGGATGTCGCTTTCGAGTCGGGTCCCAGGTACGTTCGTGGGAGAAGGGCAAGGCTTGGGTGTTCGATGATACGATCGAACACGACGCCTGGAATGACAGCGATCAGATCCGAATTATCCTCATCTTCGATATATGGAGCCCACTCCTGACAAGCGCCGAGCGCGACCTGGTTCGTGCGATGACCGTCGGCCTGGGGCGTTATTACGGTGCGGACGCTCCGACTATGGGATCGCGATGATTCGCGCCAGCATCGGCGCCGCCATCGTCCTGCTCGCTGCCGCGACTCTGCCGGCGCAAGCGTTAACCAACCCGCTGGTCGACGGTGTGCGTCGCTGCGCTGGCGAGACCGATCAGGCCAAGCGGCTTGCCTGTTTCGATGCGCTCGCGGCCGCGCTTCCCAAGGTCGAAGCCGACCAGTTCGGCTTGACGGCGGACATCGCCCACAAACGCGATCCGGTGGGCGAGCGCCAGCTGGCGGCAGCCGTTCTACCGGGCAAGATCGTGGCACTGCGCGAGGCCGCGGAAGGACAGCTGGTGTTCACCCTCGATAACCAACAGGTGTGGATCCAAACAGAGGTGAAGTCGCGCATTCAATTCGCGGTCGGCGATGCCGTGCACATCGAGCATGGCGCAATGGGCTCGCTCTGGCTTGCGGCTGATAAGGGACGCAAGACTCGCGTGAAGCGGATCAGCTGACGCTTCCGGCCCGATGCGCGGCAAGGGGCCGCAACGCAGCCACAATCTCTGTCACGACTGTGCCCCAATCGCCGTCGGTTGTTTGGCGGAACAGGCGCATGCTCGGGTACCACGGACTGTCGCTGCGCTCGAGCAGCCACCGCCACTCTGGTGACAAGGGAAGAGCCGTCCACACTGGACGGCCAAGGGCACCGGCGAGGTGCGCGATGGAGGTGTCGGAGCTGATCACGAGATCGAGACTCGCCATCAGGGCCGCCGTGTCGAGGAAGGCATCCGGTCCGGGGTCGAGATCGGCGCTCAGATCGACAATCCGGTCGGCGAAGGGGACGTTACGCAACTGCTCCAACCCGGGCCCCTTCTGTAGCGACACGAGGCTGACACCGGGCAGATGCGCCAACGGCTCCAGAGCCCCGAGTGGTATCGAGCGCCCGCGAGCCCAGACGAGTTTCTCCACAGCCAGATTGCCCTGCCACGCGATCCCGACGCGCAAACCCGGTACAGCCTGCAGCCGTGACGCCCACCGCGCCGTTCGGTCCGGCTCCGGCGCCAGATATGACGTCTGAGCGGGGATCGTGTCGAGTTGGGTTTTGAAAGCGAGCGGGAGGCTCAGAAGCGCACAGTAGCAGTCGACCTCAGGCAGTGGCTCGCCACGGCCGACGATCTGGATGGTACCCGGTAGAGTACGCAGCAGCGCCTCGAGCGAGGGCATTACCTCGAATACCACGGTCGCCCCCTGCGCTGCGAGCAACGGCAGGTAACGGCAAAAGTGGATAACGTCACCCAGCCCCTGCTCGGCGTACACCAACAGTCTTCTGCCTGCCAGCGGCTCGGTCCCGTTCCAACGCGGCACTTTGAAATGACGCGCCGGGTTTCCGAACGCCGGTACGTCGAAGCGCGCTTCGTAGAGCGGCCATCCTAACTTGAATTGCCCGAGTGTGAGATGCAGAAATGCGAGCGCGAACTGCGCGGCAGGGTCATTCGGCTTCAAGTCCAGCGCGCGGCCGAAACTCGCGGCCGCCTCACGATGACGTCCGAGACTTTTGAGGACAATGCCCATGTTGGTACGAATATCGGCGGTGCCACTCAAGACCGCAGCGCCAATGAAACTCTGCAATGCCTCGGACAGTCGACCCGCCGCCATCAGAGCGACGCCCCGGTTGTTCAGCACCTCGGGAACGTTGGGCCGAATGGCAAGCCCTCGATCGAAGCACTCCACCGCCTCCTGATTGCGCTCGAGATTCAGCAGCGCAACGCCGCGCTGGATGTGCGCTTCCGCCTCTCCGGGCAGAGTTTCGGTTGCGCGCTCGAGCGGCCCCAGGGCTTCGCTGTATCGGCCGAGCGCGACGAGGGCCGCGCCTCGGCCGACCAGATCGGGCGCGCTACCCTTGCCCTGAGCAAACAGCGTGTCGTAATCCCGCAGCGCTTCCGCGTGTTGGCCCAGGAGAGAATGAGCGACGGCCCGATTGTGCAGAGTCTCCGGGTTACCAGGCTCGATGGCGAGCGCGAGCGAATAACTCTGCACGGCGTCCTGGAGGCGCCCGAGTTCCTTGAGGGCATTCCCCCGATTCGTGTGGAGCGCAGCGAAATGCGGTTGCAAGGCGAGTGCTCGATCGTAGCTCTGTAGCGCACGCTCATGCTGTCCGCTCCGTGCCAACAGGATGGCGCGGTTGTGATGGGCCGCGGCAAGGTTCGGGTCGAGCGCAATGGCCCGCTCGAAGCATTCGAGCGCCTCCCGTTCGCGTCCGACGGCCTGCAAGGCAGTGCCAAGATCCGCGTGCGCTCCGGCATCTTGCATGGCGAGACGCACGGCCTGGCCGGCACTCGCGAGCGCTTCTTCGCGACGTCCGAGGGCAGTTAGGACTGTGGTGCGGGCTCGGTACCCACCGGCGAGCGAACGATCCAGAGCGAGCGCGCGATCAGCAGCGCGCAGGGCCTCCTCTTCGCGCCCCAGTGTGTGCAGCGCATGCGCGAGATTCAGCAGAACGGTGGGGCGATCGGGTTTGATCTCCAGGGAACGGGCGAGAAACACGACTCCATCGGCGGGGCGGCCGAGTTGCGCGAGCGCGACGCCCAGCAGCTGCAGGAGATCCGCATCGTTCGGTGTACGACGAACCAGAGTCTCGTAGGCGGAAACCGCCTCGCGCAAGCGGCCAGCACGATGGTCCCGCACGGCGGCAGCGAGGCTCGCACGGTCGGCTTGGTCAGTTGCGCTCACGGAAATCGGTTGCCGTCACGGACAAAGCGAAAGGATACACCTCACCGCAAGTGGGCCGCCAACGTTGGTGACTCGCCAAACCCCGGCGATGGATCCAATATAAGCACATCGCAATAAAGGGGGAGTCCTCGTGAGTATGTTCATTCGTCGCTTCGCGCAACTCGGAATGCTGGTGATCGCAGGCGGAGCGCACGCCGACGTGGTCGCCGATTGGGCGGAAAAGACCACGGAGATCGCGACAGACGGTCCCAACACAATACGGACCATGGCCTTGGCCGAGAATGCAGTCTATGAAGCAGTGAACGCGATTACCTCGCGCTACCCGCGGGACCGCGTCGATCTCGGCCAGGCGCAGGGCGCCTCGATCGATGCGGCGACTGCGGCCGCCAGCCGCGCGGTGATGCTTCACGAGGCGCCCGCGTTGGGGAAGCAGATCGATGCCGTCTACACGCAGGCAATCGGTGCGATTGCCGACAACGCAGCGCGAGCGAGCGGTATCAGCCTCGGCGAGCGGGCGGCAGCGGATGTGATCGGAAAACATACGGACGATATCGGAGAGATCGAGCCTTACCGCCCCCTGACCTCACCGGGCGTCTATGTGCCGACGACATTTCCGCTGGGATACGCGGTCGCCCAGCACCGACCCTGGTTCCTGAAGAGTGCCGCACAGTTTCAGCCGGGACCGCCGCCCGCGCTGAAGAGCGCGCTATGGGCGAAAGACTACAACGAGATCAAGACCATGGGCTCCGCGACAAGTACGGTGCGGACGCTGGAGCAAACTGCGATCGCCCGGTTTTGGGCGACCGCGCTTCCGGATGTTCACATGGGCGTCGTTCATTCGGTCGCCAGATCCCCAGGACGGGAGGTGACGCGCAACGCACGGCTTTACGCCGCCGTGACTGCCGCGCTCAACGACACCGAAATCTCGGTTTTTGAAGCGAAGTATCACTACCAGTTCTGGCGCCCGATCACGGCGATCCGCAATGGAGATCGCGACGACAATGCCGCGACCGAGCGCGAGGCTGGATGGACTCCCCTGATCGTCACACCGATCCAGCCGGAATACCCGTGTGCCCACTGTATGATTGCGTCGACTATCGCCGCCATGATTCGCGCCGATATCGGTCGTGAGCCCATGCCAACCTTGAAGACGACCAGCAACACGGCGCCCGGCGTTACCCGACAGTGGACACGAACCGAGGACCTCGTTCAGGAAGTGTCCAATGGCCGCATGTGGGACGGGGTGCACTACCGCAACTCGACCGAAGTGGGGACCCGGATGGGCGAGCAGGTCGCCGCGGTTGTCGCGGCGGCTTACGGGCTGACGCACTGAAATGCCGCCGCTGTCGTCCCCTTCCGATCCCGAAGAGCTATTGAGGCTCGCGCGCCAGGATCTGGCCGGGGGTCAGCTTACCGACGCGCAGGATAAGTGCCTGCAGGTGCTGGGTGTCCACCAGCATCATCCGGGCGCGCTCGAGGTGTTGGGGGAAGTCCTCTTTGCTCAAGGCCGGTCCGAGGACGCGGTTCGGGTTTTCAATGCGCTCACACTGGCGCAGCCGGCGGTCGCCGCACATTGGCAAAATCTCGGCACCGTCCTGCGCCCGACGGGGCGCTACGCACAGGCGCTTATGGCATTCGAGCGGGCCCTGCAACTCGCGGCTCCAACTGCGGGTCTGCTGTACAACCTGGGCGTGCTGCAAATGGATCTCTGTGACTACAGTGCGGCCTATCTCGCGCTGCGCGATGCCGCGGCCTTGGCGCCGACCGATGCGACGATCCGCTGGGCCTTCGCCCAGTGTTGTTACGATCTCACGCGACTCGAGGAAGCCCTTGCGGCCTTGGAGAACTGGCAGCGGTTCGAAGGGCTGACGACCGAGATCTCTGTGCTCATCATCCTGCTTCTGGTGATGATGGGAGCAATGCAACAGGCGGACCCAGCAATCGAACGGCTTCTGAAGAACCCTCCGCAACAAGGGCGGGCCGCGCTGAGATTTGCTTCCATCCTGGAACGCCTGCATCGCCTCGACGAAGCGCGTGCGACGCTGGAGCGCCTCGATCTCAGTGACCGTAGTCTGGAGGCCGATCCCGAGAGGCTGCACCTGGCGGCCGTGTTGGCCGACAGGGCCGGTCAACACGAAGAGGCACATCGTCAGCTATCGTCAGCGTTGAACATTCAGCAGGAGTTCCTGCAGCGGCACAAGCTCCTTTTCCCGCTTGCCCGGGCTTGTGACGCACTGGGGCGGTACGAGGAGGCGTACACCGCAGCCGAAGAAGCCCACCGTTCGCAGTTGGCCTTGCTGGAAGCCATGATGGGCAAGTCGTCCGAAAATGAGTCGCAGATGTGGTCGCTCTGTGCGAACGGATGCGACCCGGGCGACATTGCGGCATGGGAGAGCATCGGGCCTGCCGTGGAAGACAGCCCCATCTTCATAGTGGGTTTTCCGCGCTCAGGGACGACTCTGCTCGAGCAGGTGCTGGACGCTCATCCTCTACTGCAGTCCATGGACGAGCAGCCGTTCTTGCTAAGGGCAGTCAGCGAAGTTACGGATCGCGGTCTGCGCTATCCCGCCGAGCTCGGCAAGTTGACCACGCAAGCCTCGGACGACATCCGCGCTCATTACTGGGAGCGCACGCGCAAGTGCGTGCAACTGCTTCCGGGCCAGTGGCTCGTGGACAAATACCCGCTGAATCTGATCTTGCTGCCGTTGATTCGACGGTTGTTTCCGAATGCGCGCATCATTGTGGCGATTCGTCATCCGTGCGATACGCTGCTGAGCTGCTTCCTGCAGCACTTCCGCTCACCGAGGCTCGCGTTCGCGTGCCGCGATCTATGCACGTTGGCGAAGGCTTACTCCCACGCCTTTGGTTTCTGGTATTCGCAATCGTCTTTACTGCGCCCGCTCAGTCATGAGCTTTTCTACGAACAGCTCACCGCGGACTTCGCGACGGAGGTCCGCAAGCTCGGCGCGTTTCTGCAGTTGCCCTGGAACGAGGCCATGCTGGCCCCGGGCGAGCACGCCCGGGCCAAAGGATTCATCAACACGCCGAGCTATGCCCAGGTCCTCGCACCGGTCAACAGCCGATCGGTGGGCCGCTGGAAGCACTACGAGCGCCACTTCGGGGCCGCATTGACTGACCTGATGCCCTGGATCGAGCGCTGGGGCTATTCCCTCGCATAGAGACTTATGGCAATGAACAAGCGCGACGTCCCTATCGTTCCGGAGGCGGGATTCAACCAACTCGCACGCTGTCGCCACGGGCTGATGCTCTTCAATTGTTTTGATCGGTACATTGGCGCCTCCTTACGGAAGTACGGTGAATGGTCGGAAGGCGAGCTGATGTTGTTTCAGCAACTGGTGCCTGCCGGCAGCGTTGTCGTCGAGGGTGGCGCCAATATCGGCCCGCATACAGTGGGATTATCGAAGCTCGTCGGAGCCACGGGAGCCGTGCATGCGTTCGAGCCGCAACGGTTGGTGTTTCAGACACTTTGCGCCAATCTTGCGTTGAATGGCTGCGCCAATGTCTACGCATACCACGCCGCGGTAGGCGCACGGAGCGGTGAGGTGCTCGTACCGGCAGTGCCTCCCGATCGACCCGAAAATTTCGGCGGAGTGGGCTTGCAAGGGGTTTCCAGCGGCGAGAGGACGCCGCTGCGCAGGATCGACGACCTCGATCTGCATGCCTGTCGATTGATCAAGTTAGACGTGGAAGGTATGGAAGTAGAAGCGCTGCAGGGCGCCGCGGAGACCGTGCGGCGCCTGCGGCCGTTGTTGTATGTCGAGAATGACCGTTCCGACCTCTCACAAGCCCTGGTCCGGCTGTTGCATTCCTGGAGCTACGACGCCTATTGGCATGCACCGCCGCTGTTCTCCAAAGACAACTTCGCCGGGGATCCGGAGAATATATTTGGCGCGACAGTTTCCGTGAATATGATCTGTTTTCCCGCAGAGTTGCACGTGTCGGCGCCGGGCGCGAAGAAGGTTGAGCTGCACACATAAAAAAGACGGCGGGCTCGCGCCCGCCGTCTCAAGGTTGCAAGGGTCTGTGCCGAACTCTTAGAAATCGATCGTCGCGTTCAGGAACAGGTAACGCCCGGCAATGTCATACACGGACGGGAACGTGTTGCTTTCCGCGAAAATCTGATTGCCGCCGGAATTGACGGTATCGATGGTCGGCGGGTCCTTGTCGAGCACGTTGTTGACGCCCGCGCGCACGGTGATCTTGTCCCACGTGTAAGAAATCCGCAGGTCGAGATAGCTGATCGTCGGGATGCTGGCATCCGGCGGTGGGCCATTAGCAGCAATGACCTTCGCGCCAATGTAGTCCGGCGTCTTCGGATCGAGCAGCGTGTTATTGGCCTTGCCGAAGAAGCGCCACGTGGCTCCGGTTGAAAAGCCCGTGAGCGGTGTATCCCAGTCCGCCGACAAACGATGACGCCACTTCGGCGTGATGGGCGAGCAGGCCGGTCCGAACCTTGCGGAGCAGTCGTACGGGGTAACGCCGCCACCTGGGTTGATTAGCAGCTTCAACAGGTAGGTGCCGTCCAGGCGCGTGCGGATCCGACCCCAACTCCCCAGATTAAACCGGTCTGCGAGGCCCAGATCGACCGATTTATTCTCGAGGCCGCCGATATTCAGAAGTGGGTCAACGGTGTAGCCCTGCGGGCTCGCCCAGAGCGTTCCACTCGGATCCCGATGGATCATCTGACACCAGCTGCTGTTCGGGTCGGCGCTGGTGACGCAGTTGGTCTGGATGAGGTTCGGACCGTACGATGTGATGACGTTCGTCATCTTGATGTCGGTATAATCGACGGTCGCATTGAACCCAGGGAGGAACGACGGTGTGAACACGAGACCGATGTTGGTCGTCTTGCCCACCTCGGGCTTGAGCCCGGTGTTGCCGCCGATCTGGCCGTTGTACTGACCGGCCGGTGACGGCGGTGAAGCGACACCTCCGTTGGTCAGGTTACACAGGGCTGTGTTGCCAAGAGCGCAGAGGTCACTGCCAGAGTCGAGCCCGACATACGACGGCTTGAAGAGCTCGGCGGCGTTCGGCACACGGACCGCCCGGTTATAGCTGGCGCGCAAACGGACATCGTCGAGCGGCTGCCACTCGAGCCCGAACTTGAAAGTGCTGGTATCGAAGCCGCTGTTATAGGCCGAGTAGCGATAGCCGGTCTCGAAGTCCAGTTTCTTGACGAACGGCAGATTGCTCACGAGGGGCAGGCGCTCCTCTGTGAAGGCTTCCCAAACGTGGTATTGCGCACTGTAGCCGACGGTCGGCGAGCCGATGCCCGCGAGGTCGGCCGAGAGGAACTCCTCGTCCGGGCGGAACTGGATCGTCTCGCGGCGATACTCAGTGCCGAAGACTACCTTCAGACCGTCATCCGCCGTCGGCAATTTGATGCCCGCATGCGTCAGGTCGCCGGAGACGAAACTGGTGAAGATGTCTTCCTCTGACGCGCCCGTCACGAGCCCAGGTACGGAGATGTAATTCAGCGCGGCCGCGCTGACGCCGCCGTACGCAGAGGCCGGGTTCCAGATGTTCCAGGGTACGCAACCCGCAGGGTTGCCGCGGCAAACAGGCTTGCCCGTGGTGGGGTCCAATACCACCAGCAAGGCGTTCTGCATACGGGAAGAGGACGTGTCGTTGTTGTGAAAGTCGGTGGACCGCGTTTTGCCGAACGTGAAGGACGTATCGTAGTTCCAGTCCGCGGCGATCTCGCCGCGTGCCCCGAAGACACCGCGCCAAGTGGTGTGCGTATATTCGTCTTCGCGCGGGCCGCCTTCGATGTTACGGCGCGCCATGAGCAGCTGCACATCACCATTCGCGGCGGGATTCGTGCCGTAGGCCGTACCCGCTCCCGTACCGCAAAGGGTGGTGTACTCGTTCTGCGTGAAGAAGGGATTCATCCCCGCGTTGCCGAACCCGCCGGTACCGCAGTTGACGTTCCAATTGCCGTCACGGAGTCCGTTCGCGGTCGCAAAGCCACTGCCCAGGAACATGCCAGCCGGGGCGTAGTTACCACGCGTATCGTCGTCCATGAACATGAACTCGGTGTACGCTTCGACGTGATCGTTGAATTTCAGGTGACCGAAGAATCCTGCGGTGTAGCGCTCGTCGATGCGTTGCAGATAGTGCGTGGCCGCATAGTTGTAGCGCGCGTACTTGGGGACGAGAGCGCCGGTCGGGTCGACCTGCAAGGAGCTGAAGGTCGTCTGGTTGTAGATCACGGACGGCGCCGAGTTGCTCGAGCCGCCGCAGACGTAAGGTGCAAAGGAGGCACCGCTACTCAGATCGAGGTTATTGTCGACCACGCAAGCCGCGTGGTCGCGGTGATCGGCCGTGATGGGCGAATTGCGGCGATAGCCGAGATAGCCCTCGAAGTTCCCCGCGCCGTCCGCGAAGTTATGTCCCATGATCAGGGTCAGATCTTTGTTCTGGCCGTCCCAGTTGGTACCCGTTACGGTCGGGAACTTTCTGGCGGAGAGCAGCGGGTCGATCCACCCTTCGTGGTTGGAGTGGTTGTAGATGCCCGCGTTGGCATCGATGCGCACGCCCTCGAAATGGTCGTTCATTACGAAGTTCACGACGCCCGCAACCGCGTCAGCGCCGTAGGTCGATGCGGCGCCACCCGTGAGCACGTCCACGCGCTCGATCAGGGCCACGGGAACTTGGTTAACGTCTGCGGCCGAGCCGTAGCCCAGATTCGTCGTCGAGGGTGCACCGGCATTGGGGTCGCCGCCCATCAGGCGACGGCCGTTGATCAGCACCAGGGTACGCTGCGGACCGAGCCCGCGCAGATTAATGGTCGCGACACCGGTCGAACCCATCGACAGTCCCGAGCCCTGATCTGCGGTGACCTGCGGGAGGCTGTTGAGCAGGTCCTCGATCCTGGTAACGCCAGTTGACTTGATTTCTTCGGCGGTTACAGCCGTGACCGGGCTGATGGAGTCCAGGTTCGGCGCCGCGATGCGCGAACCGGTCACCACCACTTCACTCAACGCAGGCGTGCTGTCCTCATCGGCGGCGGCGACTCTCGTCGGAGCGTTCTGCGCCTGGGCGGTCTGGGCCGCCATGCCGACAGCGAAGGCTCCGCCCGCCCACATGGCCGCGCGAACAGCCTGTCGCACGATACGATTGGTATCCATGATCATTTGATGGTCTCTCCCCAATTCTAAATTTGGTATTTCATCGGCCGGCACTCGGACCCACTCCGCCTGCTGTGTTTTTACAACAACAGAGGCCTGAAGCGGCAAAGCCGGACCATCGTCTCAACCCTGATACATGCCGGTAGAAAATCCGACACTTTGTAATTCGGAGTATATCGATTTCTTAAGCCATCTCAATACGAAATGCTTTCTTACAGCGCGCTAACAGTGCTGTTGCAAGTAGGCAACGGGTGGCTAGAGTCAGTCCAAGGAGTGCAGTGGCGGCGCCACAAGCGGAAAAACAACGTTCCCGCGGGGTGCTGTATGTATGTGCGTACAGATGAGGGAAGAAATA
>FTGX01000498.1_pt1 | contig 12238 bp, 5 predicted proteins | sample 1640811 | NCBI WGS metagenome assembly FTGX01 (sample SAMEA3914789, study PRJEB12502) | metagenome | biome: forest; material: soil | place: Canada | collected 2011-07-03 | depth 0.3 m
GGCCGCCGGCGGCCAAAATACAGTCGCGGACAACTCGCTCCAGGAGGTGGTCATCACGGCGCAACGGCGCAGCGAAAACCTCCAGTCCGTGCCGATCGCGGCCACCGCGCTGCGCGGCGCCGATCTCTCAGGCAAGGCCGTCACCCAACTCAACGATCTGCAGTATGCGTCGCCGTCGCTGTCGATAGGCAACGCGGGTCTGTCGAACACGGTCAACATCCGTGGAGTGGGTCTCGCGAGTGGCAGCCCGGCCGTGGCCAATGGCGTCGCGGTCTATGTCGATGGCCTGTTTCAGACACCCACCGTGAATTCAAACCAATTCTACGACATCGCGGACGTGGAGGTGCTGCGCGGTCCGCAGGGCACGCTGGTCGGCGCCAACTCCACCGGCGGCGCCATCTTCATCAATTCCCGCAGCCCGCTGCTCGCCGAACATGACGGCTACGTGGAAGTCGGCGGTGGAACCTACAATGCCTGGACCACCCAGGCCGCGATCAATCTGCCGATCAACGATTTACTCGCCGTGCGCGCCGCCGGAGAGTTCGCCCAGCACGAAAGTTACTATCAAAGCATCGGCCCCGCCTACACCGATGCGGGTTCACTCTACGAGAAGGCGGGCCGGCTCGGCATCCTCTTCAAGCCCGGCGCCTTCCAGGCGCTCGCCAAGCTCGAGTTCCTCGAGCGCAACACCGGCGGCTACGCTGTCACTCCCGTGCCCGGCACGAAGTACGCGCCTTACGCCCCCGCCAATCCGTTCGTGCTCGACTACGACACGCCCGACAATCTGAACCACGAGACCGAATTGACCACCAACCTGGAGCTGCGCTACGAGTTCGCGGACGGCATCACGCTGCGCTCCCAGTCCGGCTACATCGACAAGCCCGTACACAACTACGAGGACTATGACGGGACTGCCGTCGACTCCCTGGCAGCGCCGCGCGTGACCTACGACCAGCACGTTCGCGGACAGCAATGGACCCAGGAAATCAACGTGCTGTCGCCTAAGGCGGGGCTCTACGACTGGGTAATCGGCGGATACATCGCTCGCAATAACATCAACGTCAACATCTATCAGGCCGGCACGACCGGGCCGAACGGCCCGACGCTCTACATCTACAGTCCGCAAAAGAAAACCACGACGGGTTGGTTCGGCCAGATGAATTTCAAGTTGTCTTCGCGCTGGGAGTTGCAGACCGGCGTGCGCTACTCCACCTACAGCGCCATCAGCAGCGGCTTCGTCTCGCTGGAGTTGCCGGCCGCCGCCTGCGGACACGGCGCCCCGCCGCCGGCGCCTTGGAACGGCTGCAAGATTGGCTCTACCGCCGGCTCCGAGAGCGATGGCCGGGTCACCGGCAAGGTTGCCCTCGACTACAACATCAGCGCCGACAACCTTCTTTATGCTTTCATCGCGCGCGGTTACAAGCCCGGCGGCTTCAATTCCCCGACCTCGACCTTCGGTCCCGAGACCGTGTGGGATTACGAGCTCGGCTGGAAGTCCTCGATGCTGGAGAACCACCTGCGCACCCAGCTCGGCGGTTTCCACTACCAGTACCAGAACTTCCAATTCCAGGAGCTGCAGCTGTCCACCGGAGGTGTCGGCGTCACGAATCTCCCGACGGCCACCATCGATGGTATCGAGGGCTCCTTGCAGGGGCGTCTGGCAGGGTGGGGCGTCGATGCCGGGGTGGCCTTCGTCCACTCCAAGCTGCCGAGCCCCGGTGTATTCATCAACAATCACCTTCTGCCCACGAGCGCCAGCAATCTGCCCCAGTGCGGGCCGGGCGTTGCGTCCTCGGCAAGTTGCTTCGATTACACGCCGTATCTGACGACGACCTCCAGCGGCCCCAACCTTTACTCGCCGCAGTGGACTTATAATCTCGGGCTGCAGTACGACTTTCACCTCGTCCGGGGTGCGAGCCTCACACCGCGACTGAACTATGCGTACGTCGGCGGGCAGTTCACCAGCCTCACTTATTCTAACGTCACCGATTACCTGCCCGCGCACGGGCTGTTGACGGCGCTGTTGACCCTGCGGACCGCCGACAATTGGAATGTTGAGATCTACAGCAACAACCTGGCCGATGCGCGCTACCGCAGCGGTGAGGGCCTCTATAACGGCAATTACTATTTCCACGGCGCCCCCCGGCAGTATGGCCTGCGCGCGACCTACACTTTTTGAGGCAACACCGCAACGATGCCTTCGCGATCACAGATTTCTCTCGACCGATTCGTCGATGAGCAACGAATTGGCAAGTTCACACTGAATGTCTTGTTCTGGTGCTTCCTGGCCATGTTCAGTGACGGTTATGAGATCACGTCCATGTCGCTCGCGGCGGCGGAGCTGCGCAGTCTCTGGCATGTCCCGGACGCATCGTTCACCTGGGCATTGAGCGCAAGCTCCTGCGGAATCCTGCTCGGGGCGCCTGCATTCGGGTGGCTGGGGGATCGCTACGGCCGCAAGCGGGCCATCGTGTGGAGCACGTTGGTTTGTGCTCTCTCCACCCTGGCAGTGGTGGCCGCCAACAGCATCGGCGTGATCGCCATTCTGCGGTTGATTGCCGGAATAGGCATCGGCGGTCTGATGCCGAACACGATCGCGCTGAGCTGCGAGATGGCTCCCAAGAGACGCCGTGCGACGCTGGTCGTGCTGATGTTTGCGGGTGTGACCCTGGGCGGCAGTACGCCCGCGCTGATTGCCCGCTGGCTGCTACCCTCGCACGGCTGGACGGTGCTGTTCGAGTTCGGCGGCTGGTTTGGTTTGGGGACCGCGTGCGGTATCGGGCTCCTGATGCCCGAGTCGATCAGGTTCCTCGCCGTCAGCAAGCGACGGCCTGCCGAGCTGCTCGCGATTGTCAGACGCATGCGGCCGGATCTCAACATCACCGGTGAGGTGGATTGGTCGGTAGCGCCGGCACAGGACTCGCAGGGGAGCGGCTGGCGGCAATTGTTCGCCCCCGGATTGAGGCAGGTGACGCCCCTCCTGTGGGTGTGCTTCGCAGCCACCCTCATGACCCATTATTTCCTGAACTCCTGGCTGCCGCTACTTGGGGCGGCCAGCGGACTGTCCCGGGAGCAGATCTCACTCACCGCGATGCTCTACAACGTGGGTGGAACTCTCGGCGGCATCCTGATGAGCGTGCTGATGGACCGCTACGGCTTCGTCATCATTGCACTGTTGTTTGGACTCGCGGTCCCGTCGATCGCTCTCCTGGGCCTGACGGGGATGAGCGGTCCGGCGCTGCTGCCGCTGGTCTTCGTGGCCGGGCTCGCCGTGCTCGGGGCGCAGTTCGGCAACAATGCCGCCGCCGGAATGTTATATCCGACCGAATTCCGGGCCAAGGCCGTCGGCTGGGCGCTCGGGGTGGGCCGGCTGGGGTCGATACTCGGCCAGGTCCTTGGCGGTGTCCTGATCGAATGGCATGTCCCGTTGCGCGGGCTTCTCCTTGGGGCGTCGCTGCCGATGCTGATCGGCGCGGCGGCCGCGGCGCGACTGACACGAAAACGGGGAGCGGTCGTCCCTGATTCGCTCTGCGCCCCCCTGCTCGATGAGTGAGTACGTGCCGGCTAACTTGTATTGATTTGCGCAGCCGGCGAGGATTGCCGATCGCCGTGAGAACACAATGAAGGGGAATTTCGCGATGCTTAGAACGAGTTTGCCGCTCAGGGTCTCTGCGGTTGCAATGTGGATGCTGGCGACCGCTACCGCTCAGGCTGCCGAGGCCGGCGCGCCGAAGGCGTGCGCCGCGCTCACCTCCTTCAAGGCACCCGGCTTCAACATGGTCATCACACAGGCCGTGGAGGTTCCGGAGGGGCCCGTGCCGGCGATTCCCTTCGGCCCGGCTTTTTCCGGAAATTTACCCGCGTACTGCCGCGTCGATGGCGTCATCGATCCGCGCACCGGCCGGGATGGGAAGCCCTACGCCATTGGCTTTGCGGTGGCGATGCCCGTGAACTGGAACGGTCGGTTCCTGATGCAGGGTGGCGGTGGTCTCAACGGCAATGTCGCCTTGCCTATCGGCAGTGTTGCGGCGGGTGATGTGCCGGCGCTGGCGCGCGGCTTCGCCGTCGTCACTACGGATAGCGGTCACAAGAGTTCCGCAGTGTTTGACGCGAGCTTCCTGGCGGACCAGGAAGCGACGGTAAACTTCTTGTATCAGGCCGTCGGCAAGGTCGCTCAGGTCGGCAAACAGGTCGTGTTGGCTCACTACGGACGCGCAGCGGCACACTCGTACTTCATGGGTTGCTCGACCGGAGGGCGCGAGGCGATGCTCATGTCCCAGCGGTATCCGGATTTCTTCGACGGCATCATTGCGGGCGCTCCGGCGATGCGGACCACCCATTCCAATCTGGCGGACAAGTGGATCACGGTCGCCCTCAACCAGGTAGCGCCGAAGGACGAGCAGGGCAGACCCGAGACCTCGCGCGCCCTGTCGGACAGCGACCGCAAGCTCGTCATCGACTCGGTCCTCGAGGCTTGCGATGCCAACGACGGCATCGTCGACCGGATGATCTCCGATCCGAAAGGTTGTGGGTTCAATCCTGCCGAGCTCGCCTGCAAAGGCCCGAAGACCGCGTCATGTCTGCTGCCGGAACAGGCCGCGGCGCTGGCGAAGGGATTCGCGGGCCCGAAGGATTCCCATGGCAACGCCGTATACCCGGGCTTCTGGTTTGATACCGGCATTGCCGACACGCAAGGCATCCCCGGTCTGCTCAACCCTGGAGCGAGCCCCGTCGGCGGTCCCGTCACGGCGACCCAGATGGATGTCGACCACGAGGCAAGGCTCGCCGCCACGGCGAACGCCGCGGTCGGAGACACTGCCTCCTGGACCCAACTCAACACGTTCTCCGGGCACGGCGGCAAGCTCATCTTCTTTCACGGTGTGAGCGACCCCTGGTTCTCCGCGCAGGAGACCGTGCGCTATTACGAACAACTCGGCCAGGACAACGGTGGTCCCGAGGCGGTCTCGGGGTGGAGCAGGCTGTTCCTCGTGCCGGGGATGAGCCACTGTTCAGGTGGCTCGGCAGCGCTCGATCGTTTCGATCTGCTCGAGCCGCTGGTGAGCTGGGTCGAGCAGGGGCGTGCCCCGCAGGCTGTGGTGGCGACCGGCAAGGCATTCCCGAAACGCAGCCGGCCGCTGTGCGCGTACCCGCAGCATGCTCACTACAAGGGCTCGGGCGATCCGCAGAAGGCTGAGAGTTTCGAGTGCCGGCCGCCGAAATGACGCCGGGTAGCCGACTCTGCTTGCAGCTCCTCGCTTCGGACTCGGCCGGTTAATTTTCGCACGCGAAACTCCTCTCGCTGTTGGGATCGCCGCCGTGGAAGCGGGCGACGAGCGGATGCGGACACAGCGGTCGCGTAACGCCGGGGAAAGCCTTCCCTTGCGCGACAATCCGATCCGGCGGATGGGCGTGCTCCACCCAGTCCTCGATCGCGGTCAGCATGTCAAACTGGTCCGTCGCGGGTCCGCCCGAACAATGGGTCATGCCGGGCACCATGAACAGGCGCGCCCAGTCCTCGATCCGCCCTGGAGTGCGACTGCGCACCCGTTCGTACCAGTCGGCGGTATCGAGCGGAGAAAGGCCTTGGTCGCTCAGCCCGTGATACAGAATGAGCTTGCCGTGACCGGCAAACGTACTCAAGTACGTCGCATCGGCGTCATTGTACTTCGACGTTTCGAGCACCCGCGCCAGGTCGCGATCGAAGTCGAAGCCCATGGGGTCGAACGAGGGATCGGGCGGTGTCATGCTGTAGAAGCGCAGCGAGTCGAAGCCGAGCGTCGCATCCGCCGAGTTGGATTGCCCAGTGGGTGAGGTTCCGAAGTGCATGCGGTAAAACGCAGGCTCGCCAATGCCGGCATCGTAAGGGAAAGCGGCGTAGAGGGGTTGCCCCTGAGAGTCATGCGGTCCGTCCATGAGGCTCTTCAGGGCAGCGACCTGCTCGTTGGTCAGGCACTCCGGGGTCTTGGTTCCCTTACAGCTCAGAACCGCGAGGTCGAAGTGACAGGCGCGATAGTCGTTGATCATCCCATCGACCAGCCCATCGTGGGCGTCACACTCCTTGAGGACCGCCGTCGCAACGAGGTGCAGGTCCGACTCAGACAGCGCTCGGCTGATGATTGGACGGCCCTCGGCGTCCCGCGGAGCCGCGCGCGCCAGCACGATCTCGTTCCAGGCTTCGGCGACGTTCGTCCGGGTCAGCCTGAACGAGGGGTCTCCGGCCACGATACCGTCAAACTCCAGCGGCAGACGTTGCGCGGCCATCATGGCTTGCCGCCCGCCGTTGGAGCAGCCGACGAAGTACGAGTGTTGGGGTGGGCGCCCGTAGAAGCGCGCAATGAGGGCTTTCGCCAGCAAGGTGGTCTTGTCGACCGCGTTGTATGCGTAGTCGATGCGGGCCTGTTGGTCGAGCGCGAAGTGCGGATCGATCATGGATCCGCTTCGATGCCCTCCATCCGTGGAGGCCACCGCGAAGCCGCGCGCGAGGCCGGGCGGATTGGCTCCCGCGGTCGCACCGTAACTCGGCGACAGCACCCCGTCCAGTCCGCCGCCCCCCTGGAATTCAAACCCACCATTCCAGCGCGCCGGCAGTCTCAGCTCGAAACCGATGCCGAACTGCTGACCGTCAGGTCCGGTGCGCGGCGCGAGCGTCGCGCGAAACAGGCAGTGCGCGGGTAGCTCGGCAGTTACGCTGGAGCCAGCGCCGCCCGCAGGTCCGGTCGAAGCGGGTCCTGCCGGCACGAATTGCGGCTCCTGCGCCACGAGTCCCGGCTGGGTAAAACTTTTCAACTCGAGACAACGTTTTGCCGGATCGCTCTGCGAGGGCATTCGCGGCGCATCTGCGGCCAATGCGCTGCCCCACAGTATTGCACCGGCGCCCAGCGCTACCCAACTCAACATCAGTTTCGATCGCATGTCTTGATCCCCGCGATTCCCGTACTCCTCAGTTGGAACCGAGCGCGCGACTGAGGAGTCCGGCGAAGTGTCATGAGGTGATCACTCCTGAGTGCTGCGCTGAATCAATTCAGAAGAGTGAACGCCGGCGCCCACCGTTGGATCACTGACACGAGAAACTCGCCGCGATCTCGGCGTCCCCGCCTCCCTTGTAGCGTGCGATGGCCGGGTAGGCACATAGAGGCCGAGTTCGCTTCGGCCAGGGCGAGGCCGGATTCGCACGGGCGATGATCTGCTCGGGAGCCTGCCCCTGCTCCACCCATTGCATCAGTACGGGCAGGACGTCGTAGGTGTCCGTGGCCGCTCCTCCAGCGCAATGGTTCATACCCGGCACGGGGAAGACACGTACGAATTCCGCGGCTTTACCCCCCGCGCGCTGATCGACCTCCCGCCACCATGCCAATGTATCGTTGATCGAGAAGACCGGATCCGAGACCCCATGGGGGACGATGAGCCGTCTATGCCGGGCACGGAATGCGTCCAGGTTGGTGGAGCGGGCCGACACGTCGTCCCACGCGGAATGGGGGAAGTTGGTTTGGGTTGCATAAAGTTTCGAGGTATCCCGCTCGAAGTCAAATTGCAGAAGGAACTCGAGCGCCTGCTGCGGGTCTGCGTTCAGTGGTGTGGGCGGAGTAGTGAACACGGTCGCCAGGGCGGGGCCGCCGAGCACCACATTGAGACTGGGCGGCCGGCCGTCCGGGCTACCCAACTTCCAGCCGCGCCATCCTGCCTCGGCGATGCCAGTGTCCCAGGGCCAGTCGCTGTAGAGCGCGTGGCCCGCACTGTCGTGGGCTCCTTGTATGACGCGAGTCAGCGCGGCGATCTGTCCGTCGCTCACGCACTGGTCCGTCTTGTGATCGGTACACCTCAAAGAGTTCAGTCGCGGCAGGACCTTGGCGCCGGTGCACTGGGGAAACGCACCGATGATCCCGTCCTTCAGTCCGTCGTCCGCATCGCAAGCGTCTAAGACCGCCGCACGTACGAGCCGCAGATCTGCATCGCTGAATGAAGTTGCGAGCTGCTGGAGGGTGAGTGAAGACCCTCGCGTCCTGACAACTGCGGCGAGTGCCTGGGTGTCCCACGCTTCGGCGACCGCCGCACGTGGCAGAGACATTCCCGGCGCGCTGGCCGCGATTCCGTCGAACTGTTCCGGATAACGCTGTGCCAGAGCCATGCCCTCGTTGCCGCCCTTGGAGCACCCGACGAAGTAGGAGTATTTCAACGGCGAGGAGTAGAACTTGCGGATCACCGTTTTGGCGGCGTCAGCCACGATGGGCAGCGAGGCGTGACCGTAGTTCGCCCGGGCTTGCTCGTCGAAACCGAACACGAGGGTGCCGCCGCGATGCGGGTCGTTGTTGAGTGTGTTGTCGTGGCCGCTGTCCTGACTGACGACTGCGAATCCCTGCAGCAGCGCGGGCGGCGCGGCCGGTGAGTACATTCCCAGCGCATCACCGAGGTTTCCGTTGCTGCCCCCGCCTCCTTGGAATAGAAACCGCCCGTTCCAGGCAAATGGCAGCCGCAGATGGAATCGAATCGCGTACTGCTGCCCGTCGGAGGCCGTCCGTTCCTGGGCAATCCCCTGGATCTCGCAATGATCCGGTACCTCGATCGTTTGCGGCGGCAGTCCGGGCACTGGGACCGGGACCGACACGCGGCCTTTCATGACCACGCTCGCCGCGGTCAGTCGTGTCGAAGTGTCGCGGAAGGCTCCCCCGGCCAACTTCGCGAGTCCCGTGCAGAGCTGGGCCCAGTCGGGGCTTGCGGTGGCATTGGAGGGTTGAACCGCGACGGCGGCGATGAAGGAGGCCAGGGTGAGTACAGGCCCAGGTGCGATCGTTTTCAAGAGTCATTCTCCCGGGCGCGAGGCGCTCAAAACCGAGTGCCGACGCGCACGCCGTATTGCCGCGGTGCTCCGAAGAACTCGTTGTTGCCGAACTGACCGGAGACATAGGTTTTGTTGGCGAGGTTCGTGCCGTATCCCTCGACGTAGCAGTCGTGAGGCAGCTGCAGGGTCAGGAGCGCCGACAGCAGGCCTCGTGAAGGCAAGTAGTCCGTGAGCGTCGAATACGACAGACTGGCCCACTGGGAGCCGACATAGGCGTAGTTGATTCTAGGTGTAAGGGACACTTTATCGGTGAGCTCGAAACGATAGTCCAGCCCGGCGTTGAACGTCCATTTGGGCGAGTAGAGGTTAGGGCCACTCGTGTCGGTCTGAAGATACGGGCCGTAGTTGAAACACGTCGGGGGGTTGGAAGCGACACCGCCCGGGCATTGCGGTCCGAGAGTTCCAGGCGGCAGCAGGTGCGTATTGACGAAGGCTCCCGTGGTGGCGAGAGATGAATCCACGAACGCAATTCCCGCGTCCGCGCCCCAACCGGCCAGCGCCGCCTGGATCTGTGCCTCGAACCCCTTGATGGTGGCACTCGGCAGATTGCGCACACCGTTCTGACCCGTGGTGAGATCGGTCAGGCTGAACTGGAAATCGTTGTACCGATTGAAGAAGACGCCCAATTGGGTGCGCACATGACCCTCCAGCAGCGTCGCCTTCCAGCCCGACTCGTAGTCCCAGACCGTCTCGGGATCGAACTGCGAGGTGGAGGAGTTGAAGCCCCCCGGCTTGTAGCCTCGGGCGACGAAGGCGTACAGGAGATTGCGATCGTCGAGAGTGTAGTTGAGAGCGACTTTACCGGTCGGCCGATTGTCACGATGCGAGCCCGACAGGTCCGCGACCTGTAGTCCCATGGGGGGAAAGCCCGGAATGCCGTCCCCAATCAGCACCGCCCCGACGCCGCTCACCTTGTACGTCGAGTAGCGTAACCCTGTCTGCAGCTCCAGCCGGCTCGTCAGCTTGAAATTGATCTGTCCGAACCAGCCGGTCGTCGTCTTGTCCTGTGGGTTGGTGATCTCGGTCGGAAAGCCGCCCGACTCGTTGTGAATATCGACGTCGATCTTGTTGTGTTGCCAGTACGCACCGAGGATCCAGTTATAGCTGCCGTCCGTCGGGGAGATCACGTTGATCTCCTGTGTCCACTCGCGCTCCCTGACGTGCTGGGCCTCGGTTTGCTGAGGATTCAAGAACGTGGCTTCCGAAGTGGCGTCCGAGTCGTACAGGTTGTCGATATTCTTGTCCTGATAGCCGCTGAGCGCGCGGAGCGCGATCTGATTCGGCAGCGTGTAGCGCAACTCCACCTCGCTGAGCAGGCCGCGCTCGTGATTCTCTTCCGGGCTGTCGTATTGCAGGTTGAAATCGCCTTCAGGCGCAAAAGCTGCGTATTGCGTGCCGGGAATCGGGCGATAGGCATACCCTCCGGTATTGCGGTCGGTGTATTCGAGTTTGCCGAGAGCCTGGAAATCACCGGGCTTCCACAGAACACTCAGGCGTCCGGAGCGCTCCTCCAGGTCTCCCGCGTCGGTATGCACCGGGCCGACGCTGTCATAAAAGCTTTCCCGGGATGCGTAATCGCCGGCAAGGCGCATTGCGAGGGTATCGCCGACCGGCAGGTTTACGGCGCCTTGCGCGTTGGCCTCGCCGTAGTTACCCGCCCCGATCTCGCCATAACCCTCGAACCGGCCCAGCGTCGGATTGTGAGTCGTGATGAAAATCGCGCCGCCGGTGGAGTTCGACCCGACCAATGTGCCTTGCGGTCCGCGCAAAACCTCCACGTTGGCTATGTCGTAGAACCGGTTCGTCGTCACGATCGGTGGTTGGAACAAACCATCCGCGTAGGTCGCCACACCGTTGGCCACGGCAGGCGATCCGCTGGCCAGCCCGATGCCGCGGATGTTGACCGACTGCGTGAGTCCCGCGTCGGTGATCGATAATGCAGGGGAGGCGAATTGCAGATCGGACAGTCTGACGACGGCCTTGCCCTCGAGCTGGTCCCCGCCGAGGGCGGTGGCCGCAATCGGCACGTCCTGGAGGTTCTCCGTGCGCCGCTGCGAGGTGATGACAACCTCCTGGAGCGTGTCCACGGTGGGTGCTGTTGATTGATCGGCAGTCTGTGCGGACGCCGGGATGGCCGACCATCCACAGACGGCCAGAATGGTTGATAGCGCAATTCTCTTGACGAACAAACGAGCCCCCTTTTTTCTCGACGCGGTCGTGGCGTCGTGGCCACAACGGCGGCGTTCGGCCTTCGACGTGCGAGGATTTGAGCGTCGCATCGTACTGCGGCGGCTCGCGGGGCTTTTGTCTGGCAGCGAAGCAGGCCAACCCCATTTTGACTGGCAGGGAACGGCGCACCGCCACAGCGACAGACACAAGCGCCAGGGTCGCGGCACGCCTCGAGGGGACCTGCGGGGTCCGTTGACCATCCTGGCGGACCCCGCAGTCTTGTCATGCACGAACTCAGTTCGAGCCTTAGAAGTTCCGGCGTATCGTAACCAGCCATTCCCGCGGAGCGCCCGGCTGGCCCTGCGTGATGAATGTCGGAGCCACCGAATTGACCTTGTTGATGTAGTAGAACCGGTCGGTGACGTTGGTCACGGCGAACGCACCTTCCCAATCGTCCTTCGCCGAACGCCACGTCAGATGGGCATTCATCAACGTGCGGCCGGACACTTGTCCGAGCGGGGTGTTGGTGATGTCCGTGTAGAAGGATGACTGATATTGCCCGTCCACGCGGGGGATGATCGAGCCCAGGGTTCCCAGTGCGAAGGTATATTGCACGCCGAGGCTGCCCATTCGGTTGGGAGCGTAGGGCTCCTTCGTGTTGAGGCTCACACCGGCAATCGTCGCGGCAGACTGGTTGATGGAGGTCAGCTTGAAATTCAGATAGCTGGCGGACCCATCGATCTGCAACGCGCCGATCGGGCGCCATTGAAACTCCGCCTCCGCACCCTTGATGTCGGAGGAACCGACGTTGACGGGTGTCAGGTTCAACGCACTCAGGAGCACACCGTTTATCACCGTCGGGCTCGAATTGGTGAACAACATGTTGTCGTACTTGCTGTAGAACGCCGAGACGTTCAGCAGCAGGCTGCGATCGAACAGGTGGCTCTTCACACCGATTTCCGCAGTGTGCAGAGTTTCGGGCTGGAACGGGACCTCCTGCTGCGGGATGAACGGACGCGGGTTGACACCGCCGCCGCGGTACCCCGTGGAATATTGTGCATACGTCATGAGGGCCGGCGTCCACTGGTACTCCAGGCCCGCGCGATAGTCCGTATGACTTCCGGAGTACGACCCGGTGGTATTGTTCAGCGGTCCCACGGGCGTGTAGCTGGGGAGGGCTGCGTCGTACGGATTGAGGCGTTGGAACGTGTAATCCTTCGACTCCGAGGTATA
>FTGX01000501.1_pt1 | contig 11906 bp, 12 predicted proteins | sample 1640811 | NCBI WGS metagenome assembly FTGX01 (sample SAMEA3914789, study PRJEB12502) | metagenome | biome: forest; material: soil | place: Canada | collected 2011-07-03 | depth 0.3 m
CATGTCCGATGCCGAGGTCATTCTCCAAATCTTGAGCACTCCCGATGCGGGTGGGGGGCTGGGGGCACCGGAGATTCGCGAGCGCCTGCAGCGGCGCGGCTACACGAAGGCAACGTCATCGCCTGGGGTGTAGATCGCGAAACATGGCAACGCTACACGACACGGGTTCAACGATGACTGAAACGATTCTGGCGGGCGAGGCTAAAGGGGTCTCGGCGCGCCGATTGCCGGCGTTCGTCGGCCCCTGACACAGAGCGACACCGGAGCGCCCCACGACCCCCGTCGCGGGACCTCAGATCGACTGGATTTTGTTTCGGCCCTAGTCTCTAACCGATTCCAATGCGAACGCTCGAGTGAACGGTCACGCGAACAGCCATCGCCTCGATGTCACGAGTCAACAGCAAAACCAACGGATCGGTGCGGACCCACTTTTCGTAAAGCGCCTGCACCGTATTTTGGGCGGCTCCACATTCGACGAGCAGCTCACCCTCGAGACTCAGCTGCGCAGAGGTCGACTCGTCTTTTTGGTGTGACGCACATTGCAGCTTGGCGCGGATCTCGTCGTTGGAGATTCCGGCGCCCTCGAGTGTGGTGGCGAGCAGGCCCCCCAGGCATGTGGCCAACATACCCAGACGGCGCTCCAGTTCGGGCGCGGGGCTGACAGACCGCCGTATATAGACGCGCTCCAGCAAGCCTCCGGGTCCGAGGTATACGGACCAGCCACCCGTGTGGCGTAAGGTCGCCGTCGCCTCTGCGATAAAGTCTCTGGTCACTGTTGCAGCACCCCAGCTTTCGAGCAGAGGGTACCGTATAACGGTACAAGATGTCCATGATACGGGTGTGATCCAGTCGTCTTTTGGAGCGTGTGGCTACCTGTCCATCGGAGCAATTCGGGTCAACTGCGCGCGCACCGCCAGCCAACGACCGTGGCGTCTGGTGAAGACATCGACAAACTCGTAGTCACCGCTATTGTCCTGGCCCCGGTACTGTTCCTTGGACCTGGCGTGACCGGTGACGACGGCGAGATTGCCCGACCGGTACACCTCGATGCCCGATATCTCCAGAGCAGTGAAGTGCTGATTGCCGTTCAGCAGCTCACCGTCCGACTGCGCTTTGGTTAGTGTGACCCCGGTAGCGGTGACCAGCGAGTACTGCGGTGCTTCGTAACGGTCGAGTCCCGCTTTGTCAGCGTTCACGAGCGCATTCGCCCAGTCTTTCTCGATTTGCTCGAAGATCTCCTTAGCGCTCTCGCCGAGCGTCCTGTCCGTGGCGTCTGTTGCATGGCCGGTGCCGGCGAGCAGCAGTGCTACGACTCCCGATGCGATTCGTCGTTTCATGCGACGGGCTTGCGGCGCTCGACGCGATTAATGAGTTGACCTATACCCTTGATGTGTGCGCTGACGACGTCGCCGTCGTTGAGAAATCGCGGGGGTTTGAAACTGAATCCGACGCCCGCGGGCGTTCCGGTCGCGATGATGTCCGCGGCTTCCAGCGTAAGGCCCGCCGATAGCGTCGCGATGATTGTTGGAACGTCGAAGATCATCTGGCTGCAACGGGCGTGTTGGCGTGTCTGTGCGTTTACAGTGAGCGTCAACTCCAGCTCCTCCACTGCTGAAATTTCATCGCGGGTCACGATCCAGGGCCCGATGGGGCAACTGTTGTCGAGGGCCTTGCCCTTGAACCATTGACCGTGACTGCGCTGCAGGTCTCGGGCGCTGATGTCGTTGATGATGGTGTAGCCAAAGACATGATCGAAAGCGGCCCCTGGCAGAATGTCGCGACCGCCGGTGCCGATGATCACGCCCAGCTCGATCTCGTAGTCGAGTTCCTCGGTCAGCTCGGGGCCGATGCGAATCGCAGCGCCAGGACCGATCACCGCCGTCGGGGGTTTGGTGAAGAACTGCGGCACCTTCGGCAGGTCGCCGTTTGACAGTCCCGCGGTCGCGCCTTCCTTGACGTGATCGACATAGTTGCGGCCTACGCAAAAAACGTTCTTCGCCGGTCGCGGAATAGGGGAGAGCAACTCGACGTCCTCGAGTGCCAACAAGGTGCCTGTGGGCGCAGCAGCCACCAGCGCACGAACCGCAGCCAGGGCGGGTGCCCCGCTGGCAATGAGGGCTGCGAGCGATTGGCCGGGGATATTCAATCGCGCTGCGGCGGCGCTGCTCAGGTCAACGATATGCTCGTTACCGTGCATAACGCCCGGGGCAATGCGGGCGTTATGGCGGAAGGTTACGAATCTCATGCGGCCCTCTTTAGGTTCGGCTCACCGGCCGGTGTATTCACGACGCTCTATAGTCAGATCAACGCCGGATAGGAGCCACCGTCCAGATGCAGGTTTTGACCCGAAATAAAGCCGCTGTGGATACTGCAAAGAAAGGCGCAACTCATCCCGAACTCAACAGGATCCCCCAGTCGGCGTGCGGCGATACTCGCGACCTGGCGTGCCCGCGCTTCCACGTAGTCGATCCCTTCGCGCTTCATTGTGGCGCGCGCCATCTGCTCCTGGCGGTCCGTGTCGAAGCGTTCGGGCAGCATGTTGTTGATCGTCACGTTGTGACGCGCAACGTCGAGCGACAACCCTTTTAACGCCGCGGTGAGTCCCGCGCGCGCTCCCGCCGAGAGCATCATATGCGGTCGCGGAGTCGTCACCATGGCGGAGGTAATGTTGACGATACGCCCAAAGCGGCGCGCGATCATGCCCGGTAGGACTGCGCGTATGAGCATCAACGGGGCGACCATGTTGGATTCGATCGCGCTCATCCACTGGTCGTGCCCGAGTGTATCGAAACCTGCCGGCGGCGGACCGGCATTGTTATTCACCAGAATGTCGGGATCCGGACAGGCGGCGAGCAGGGCGGCACGGCCGGATTCTGTCGTTACGTCACCGACTACGGCGGTCACGCGCCCGGTGACCAGCGGACGTAAAGCAGCCTCTGTTTCGGCGAGCCGGGCGGCGTCGCGACCGTTGATGATGACGTCCACCCCTTCTGCGGCGAGTGCCTGCGCGCACGCCCGGCCGAGTCCGCGGCTCGATGCGCAGACGATGGCCCGAAGTCCGTAAAGTCCGAGATCCATGAGAGCTCCTGGTAATTCAAGCAACGCCCGGCGAGCGGCCCGGATGGACGGTTGCGTAATGCTGGCGAAGGATGTCCTTGCCGTAGTCGTTGCCGTTAGGGGTGCGGATGATCGTGTGGGTGTGGCACTTGGCCGGCTCGGTGTTCGTCAGGAAAACACCGGAGTGATGATCGAACTCGAGCATCACCACCGGGCTTTGAATCCTGTAGTAGAACGGATCGGCATCGCCGGTGCCGCCGATCCACGCGAACCAGGTGTCATCGAGATGCGTTTCTATGGCGCGTAGTTTCGCGCCCAGCGCGCCGTCAGGTATGATTTCCAGAAACGCGGCGGCAAGACCTAACAGCCGCTCGCGCGCCGCGGGCGAGAAATGCGCTGCGCTAACTCCCTCGTAGGGAACGATGCGGTTGTCCTGAAAAGCCCCGCCGAGATGGCGCTGATCGGAGCGGTGAAAACGACCTGGCGGCATTGCGGGATCGCTCATCAGCCGATACGCGAGCGCCTTCTCATGCACCTGTTGGGGCAGCGAGCGCATCAGCTGGAGGCCGAGCCGCTCCTCGTCGCGGAACAATGTCAGGCCGGCGTCCGGCCCCGTGTCGATCCAATTTGGTTCGGCGCCGAGAAAGCAGGGCGAGAGCACCATCTGCCCCTCGAGCACGAAGCAGTTCAACACCAGGTGATGGCCGAAGATCTGCCACCCCCAGGGCGCCCGCTCAGCAGGCGTACCGAACAGGCTGAAATTGTAGCTGAGCTCGTTCATGACGCCGCGCGCGTTGCAGACAACGCCCAGAAACGCGTTCATCTTCATGACCGAGCGGATCTTGGTGTAGCCGCGAGGGCTGAGTGAGACGCGCAGCAGGTCCATGACCGCATCCTGCAGGTTGGGCTCCTCCTCGAGCCGCACACCGGAAATGTTCACGTAGAACTCGGGATTGCTCCAGATTCGCCATTCCGGAGCCTCGATGTCGAGGCACAGCCGTTGGCGCTGTTCGACAGAGGCGCGCTCCACTAGCTTTCGAGCGGCGGCGGTCATCGCGCTCACCGGCGCGTCTTCATCGGCAATAGTGAAGAGGTCCGGCGTGCGAATGCCGTTCGTGGTGATCCCGACGAAGGGGCGTCCGTACAGTTCCTTCCACCGCGTCGTCCATTCTCGAACCCAGGGATTTTCCAGCACCCGCGCCCGGTAGGCATGGGCATCCAGGTCGGCGAGGCCCGCGACCTTGGGATGATCGGGGGCCGGAACGAATTGGCGAAAATCTGATATCATTCGCTTCGCACAGGATGTTCGATATTTTTATCGTACACTATATTTGATCGATATTTCGGAAATGAGGAGCCCGGTGTCGTCCAAAACCGCGAAGGAGGCTGGGGTGGCGAGAATTCGTACAACCGAAACGGCACCGGCGACGGGGGGGACTTCGCTCGCCATAGAAACCTATACCCGCTTACGGCAAGACATTCTCGACGCTGTCCTGGCGCCCAACACGAAGTTGAAAGCGCGGGACTTATGCGCGCGTTACGGCGTCGGACTCAGTCCTGTTCGCGAGGCACTGAACCGACTCTTGAGCGAGGCACTCGTGCGGCAGAACGCGCAGTGCGGCTTTACGGTGGCGAGCTTCAGCCTCTCCGATCTGGAGGAGATCGTGCGTACGCGCCGCTGGCTCGACGAGATCGGTCTGCGCAACTCGATTCGAGACGGCGACGGCGCGTGGGAAGAACGAGTTGTGATGTCATGCCACCGCCTGTCGCGAACACCCCGATATCCGGACGGCTTGGACGCCCCGCGCAACCCCCTTTGGTACACGGCGCACCGCGCGTTTCACTTGAGTTTGATCGATGCGTGCGGGTCCGAATGGCTGAAGAGCTTCAGCATGACCCTCTTTGACGCGATCGAGCGCTACCGCGCGATTTCCCGCAAGCCAGGCGTCCAGCGGCTTACACACCAGGACGAACATCGCGCAATCGCGGATGCTGCCGTGGGGCGTAATGCGGAAGTTGCGGTCAGGCTGCTGATGGAGCACTACGAGCTTACTGCGCAACTCGTGCGCGAGAGGCTGCACAAGTTTGCCGTGCCCGATGCGTGACCGCTGCGACGTCGCTGTGGTCGGTCTCGGCCCTGTCGGCGCCGTGGCGGCGAATCTCCTGGGCCTGTCCGGCATCAACGCGATTGCTCTGGAGGCGCAGTCGGCGATCTGGAGTACACCCCGCGCCATCGGCATGGATCACGAGGTGATGCGCATCCTGCAGTCGTTAGGCATTGCCGATGAGATGGCTGCGCACATGGGAGCCTATCGCCCTTCGGAATATCGTGCCGCCGACGGCCGACTGCTGCGTCGTTTCGATACGCTGCCGGAACCCCACCCGCTCGCATGGCCGCCCAACATCGTCTTTGTCCAACCTGAGCTGGAGCGAGCGCTGCGCGGGCGCTTGGCGGATCATCCCTCGATCGACGTGAGAGTGGGCCACAAAGTAGTGGCTGTCCTGCCAAACCGGGATGAGACGCGTCTTTCGGTGCTAGACGGCGGGGGCGAACGATACGACCTCACCGCACGCTATGTTCTCGCGTGTGACGGCGCTGGCAGCTTCCTGCGTGACGCGGCAGGGCTCATGCTGGAGGATCTGCAGTTCGATGAGCCTTGGCTCGTGGTCGATGTGCTGCTCAATACCGACGTTGTATTGCCCGAGGTGAACATTCAATTCTGCGATCCGGCGCGCCCTTCGACATATGTGCGGGGTCCGGGTCAGTTACGGCGTTGGGAGATCATGCTCCTGCCAGGAGAAGATCCGGCCCGAGTCGTACGCGAGGAAGTCTTGTGGGGCCTGCTCGAGCGCTGGCTGTCGCCCACGCAGGCGACGATCTGGCGCGCGGCGTGTTATCGCTTCCATGCCCTCGTGGCGTGGCACTGGCGCCAACAAAACCTGTTTCTTCTGGGTGATACCGCTCATCAGATGCCACCCTTCATCGCTCAAGGCATGAGCCAGGGCGTACGCGACGCTGCCAACATCGTCTGGAAACTGGCTGCTGTGATCGGCGGGAGAGCGCGCTCCGCGATCCTGGATAGTTATGAAATCGAGCGCCGGCCTAACGTTCGCAGTGTGATCGAGACAACCAAGCGTTTAGGCGAATTGATTTGCGAACGGGATCCGGCGCGCGTTGCCGCACGTGATCGCCGCATGCTCGAGGAGATGGCGACGGGAGCCGGGCGGCAGATCAGACAGTCGCTCTTGCCGCCGTTGGCGGACGGGCTGCTCTATCGGACCGCGGACGGCAATCTGAGCAAAGGAGCCGGCGAGCCGGCGCCGCAGCCGTGGTTGCGGATCGCTGGCGTTGAACGCCGTGCGGATGAAGTGACAGGCAGTGGCTTTCGCCTGTTTTTGCGTAACGGCGCCATTCGAGATGAAGCGCTGCAGCACTGCGCGGAGCGCTCGGGCATAGCCGTATTCGCGCTCGCGACAACCGGGAATGACGTCGACGATTCAACACTGCACGAGGTGCATGGTGTCCTCGCGCAATGGCTGGATGTACGTGGTGCATCTGCAGTGCTCGTGCGGCCGGACCATGTTGTTTATGGCACGGCGGTGGGGGCGGATGCCGGCCTCGTACTGGCGCAGGCGCTGGAGGATGCGCTCGGCGCAACCGCAGGAGACGCGAACCAGGAGCCTCTCTGAATGATGTGCGCCTGCTGCGCCCTCGCGACCGCGCCCATTGGTCGGAATAGGCTTCCAGGCTAACTGCATGGTCGATACAGTGGACTGCGTGGTGATCGGTGCCGGGGTCGTGGGCCTCGCCGTCGCGCGCCGATTCGCGCAACGCGGCCTGGAAACGATCGTTCTTGAAGCGCAAGCCGAGACGGGCACCGGCACCAGCTCACGCAACAGCGAAGTCATTCACGCCGGCATTTACTACCCGGCGGGATCGCTCAAGGCACGGCTCTGCCGCACGGGGCGCACGCTTCTCTATCAATTCTGTCGCGACCGCGGTGTTGAGTATCGTCAGTGCGGTAAGCTCATCGTCGCCCAGTCGGAGCACGAGCGGGCGGCGCTCGAACGGATTGTGGTCACCGCGAGCGCCAATGACGTAACCGACCTCGTCTGGCTCACGCGTACCGAAGCTCGCGCGCGGGAACCCGAGCTCGAGTGTCGCTTCGCGTTGCATTCTGCGTCGACGGGGATCATCGACAGCCACGGTTTCATGAATTGCCTGCTCGCTGACCTGGAGGCGGCAGGTGGGGCGGTTGCTTTCCGTTCGCCGGTTTCCGGCGGATACTGCGGCCCGAACGGTATCCGGCTGCGGATCGCAAGCGATAGTGAGTTGCAAGCGCGCACTGTCATCAACTGTGCCGGATTGCAGGCCCAGGCGGTCGCTGCCGCTCTGGAGGGTCTCGCCGCCAACCGGATACCGCGGTTGTATCTGGCTAAGGGCAACTACTTTGCGTTGCGCGGGAAATGTCCGTTCTCCCATCTCATCTATCCCGCGCCCGAGGCGGCTGGCCTCGGGACACACTTGACGCTCGACCTGGGTGGGCAGGGTCGCTTCGGACCGGACGTCGAATGGGTCGAACGCATCGATTATGAAGTTGACGCGCGCCGGGCCGAGGGCTTCTACGCAGCGATACGCACTTATTGGCCCGCCCTGCCGGACGGCGCATTGCAAGCCGGTTATGCCGGCATACGGCCCAAGCTCCAGGCGCCGGGAGGGCCGCCGGCGGATTTTCTCATTCAGGGCCCGGAAACCCACGGTATTCCCGGCCTGGTCAATCTCTTCGGAATCGAGTCGCCGGGTCTGACCGCCGCGCTCGCCATTGCCGAACAGGTCTCGGGTTTGATCTGAACGCGTACCATCGCAGGCGAGGCGCTGGTCCGTACGGCATATTGACCGGACGAGCAGCGGTGACAGACAATCGATCTGGTCCCGAATTGTGGTACAGGTATATCGTATAGTGGTTTTGGTTGCGGGCGAGTGATTGCGGCTTGACGAGTCTTGAGGGGGATCGTGAAGAAAACCAGGCCATGTGCTACGCGTCGATTGCCGGACGAACCGTTCGATCCGTCGCGCCGCGCGGCTGTGCGCGGCGGCGCGGCGCTCGCCGCTGCAAGTCTGTGCGGTCCGACAATCCTGCGAGCGGCCACGCCGACCATCAGAATCGGCCATGTCAGTCCCCTCACCGGGTTCCTGGCGGGCTTTGCCGAAGGGCAGAACTGGGTCCTCGATGGAGTGCGCCACTATCTCGACAAGGGTCTGGAAGTCGGCGGCCGGATCTATCGGGTCGAGATCATCACCCGCGACAGCCAATCCGACCAGAGTCGCGCCGCCGACGTGGCCAGCGATCTGATCTTGAAGGATGAGGTCGATATCCTCACCGCCTCGAGCGGCTCGATCGATGTCAACCCCGTTGCCAACATCGCGGAGCTCAACGAGGTTCCCTGCATCACGACGGATGATCCGTGGGAATCCTACTATTACGGACGCCGCGGCACGGCTGCGCAGGGATTCGAATGGACCTATCACTTTTTCTGGGGACTGGACCAGGTTCTGGCGGCGTTTACCGGACAGTGGCAGGCGCAGGAGAGCAACAGGAGGGTCGGGCTGCTCTTCAACACTGCGCAGGACGACACGTCATGGCACAACGCCTTTGTTCCGGCGATCAGGAAAGCGGGTTTTACCGTGGTCGATCCCGGCCAATTTCCTGCGTTCGGCAACGATTTCACACCGCAGATCAGCCTGTTCAAACAGGAGCGTGTGGAGATCATCTCCGGCAATCTGATCTCGTCGGATTTTTCGACTTTCTGGACGCAGAGCGCGCAGCAGGGTTTCAAGCCGAAGATCGTGAGTCTCGGCAAGGCGTTTCTGTTTCCGGCCGATGTCGCCGCATTGGGCGAGCGCGCCCTGGATGTCTGCTGCGAGGTGTGGTGGTCGCCGCACCATCCGTACAAATCGAGCCTCACGGGCATATCCTGCCAGCAGTTGGCTGCCACTTACGAGGCGGCGACCGGTCGGCATTGGACCCAGCCCATCCCCTTCAAACACGCGCTGTTCGAAGTCGTCGTCGACGTACTGAAGAGAACGCAGAACCCCAAGGATCCCAAGGCGATTCTCGCGGCGATCCGGGCGACGAATCTGCCGACAATCGTGGGTCCCATCCGCTGGAGCGGCTCGCCTGTCAAGAATGTGTGCACCACCCCCGTGGTAGCCGGACAATGGCAGAAGCATGGCGGCCGGCTCGACATCGAGATCGTCAACAGCGGCGCTTTTCCCGAGATCAAGACAACCTCCAGGCCGTTGCCGCTGGCCCAGGAGCCTGCGTGACAGGCGCCACGCGCAGGAGTACGTAACCGGTGGGAAACATCCTGTCACTCAAAGCCATTTCAAAGAGCTTCGGCGCGGTGGTCATTGCCGATCGACTCGATCTCGACCTCGCGGAAGGTGAGGCGCTCGGCATGTTGGGGCCGAATGGCGCGGGTAAGACCACGCTGTTCGGCATCATTACCGGAACCATCGCGGCCGACTCGGGACGCCTGATCTTCGCTGGCCAGGACATCACGCGCTGCTCGCCGGTACGGCGTTCGCGGCTTGGCATGGCGCGGTCGTTTCAAGTGCCGCAGCCCTTTGGCGGTATGACCGTGTTCGAGAATCTGGTAGTCGCCGCGGCCTGCGTGGGCAACGTGCGGGAAAGCGAGGTCTACCAGGTGGCGGCGGAAACCCTGGCCGATTGCGATCTGCTCGACAGGGCAAATCAGAAGGCCGGGACCTTGACCCTACTCGACCGTAAGCGGTTGGAGCTCGCGCGCGCGTTGGCGACCCGTCCGCGCGTACTGCTGCTCGACGAAGTCGCGGGCGGCTTGAGCGAGCCGGAGTGCGAAGCGCTGGTCGCGTTGATCCGGAAAGTCAGGCGGACCGGCATTGCGCTGGTGTGGATCGAGCACATCATGCATGCGTTGATCGCCGTGGTCGATCGAATCGTCGTGTTGGCCGGTGGCGCAATCATTGCCGACGACAAGCCGCACGCGGCAATCCAAAATCCGCGCGTCGCCGAGATTTACATGGGGATACCGGCGAGTGGTTGACCGGACTACCGTGCCGCACTCGAGCGCGCCGCCAGCCGGCTCGGCGGAGCTCTAGCGATGGCCTTGTTGGAGGTACGCAGTCTCACGGCGTTCTACGGCGATTTCCAGGCGCTGCGTGACGTGTCGATGTCCGTGGAGGCCGGGCAAATCGTGGCGGTCATCGGTGCGAATGGCGCGGGTAAGAGCACGCTGTTGAGTTGTATTGCCGGATTGATCGCGGTCGATCGAGACCTCATCAGGCTCGCGGGTGAATCGACCGGTGGACTGCGGGCACCCAGTCTCGTAGCACGCGGAATCTCCCTGGTGCCCGAGGGCCGGCGTCTGTTTCCCTCCCTCAGCGTCGAAGAGAACCTTCTCATCGGCGGCCAGCTCGACCGCCCGGGGCACTGGAGCCTGGAGCGTGTCTACGCTCTGTTTCCCGTGCTCGAGGAACGCAGACACCAGCGCAGCACGTCGCTCTCGGGTGGACAGCAACAGATGGTGGCAATTGGCAGGGCGTTGATGTCCAACCCGCGAGTGCTCTTGTGTGACGAGCTGAGTCTGGGGCTGGCGCCGATCGTCGTCAGGGAGTTGTACGCGCAGTTACCTTCGATCGTCGCCGCGGGCACTGCCATCGTCGTCGTCGAACAGGATGTCGTGCAGGCATTGGCGGCTACGAGCCACGTCTATTGTCTGCATGAGGGGCGTGTGTCGCTCGAGGGCCCCGCCGCGGAACTGGATCGCGGCCAACTCAAAGCCGCCTATTTCGGAGTGTGAGCGCCATGCTTTGGGTCAACACCGTCATCCAGGGCGTGCTGCTCGGCGGGCTCTATGCACTGTTCGCGGCGGGTCTGTCGCTAATCTTCGGCGTCATGGGACTGGTCAATGTCGCGCATGGTGACCTGATTGTCGTGGTCGCCTACATGGCCTATTTTGCCGCCGAACTGCTGGGGATCGGCCCGTTCACGTCGCTCCTCATCGTCCTGCCGCTGGCGGCCGGCCTGGGCTACGTTCTGCAGCGCGGAGTGTTGAATCGGACGTTGGGCGCGGACCTGCCGCCCCTGCTGGTCACCTTCGGCCTGTCGGTCATCATTCAGAATGGACTGCTGACGCTGTTTACGGCCGACAGCCGTAAATTGCATGCCGGCGCGTTCGAGATCGCCAGTTGGAAGGTCGCCGACACCCTCTCGATCGGCTGGCTGCCGCTGACACAGTTCCTCTGCGCCGTTCTGGTGATCGCAGGTCTGCAGACGCTGTTTTATCGGACGCCCCTGGGCCGCGCATTTCGTGCCACCTCCGATGACCAGGCGGTAGCACAGCTCATGGGTGTGGAGACCAAACATATTTTCGCCCTGGCCATGGCCCTGTCGCTCGCCGTCGGGGGCGTCGCCGGCGTTTTCATGGGAATCCGTAAGAGCTTCGATCCGTATTCCGGGCCGCTGATGCTCATCTTCGGGTTCGAGGCCATCATCATCGGTGGCCTGGGGAGCTTGTGGGGGACGCTGGCGGGCGGAGTCGTGCTGGGCGTCGCGCAGACGGTCGGGGCGCAGATCAACGTGGGGTGGCCGATCATCGCCGGTCACGCCGCCTTCGTCCTGGTGTTGCTGTTGCGGCCGCAGGGCCTGTTTCCGAAGGTGTTCCGATGAGCTCGGGCGCCGCCCCTCATCCGGCCTACCGGGTGTCGTACCTGGATCGGTCGAGCCGCTTCGGGCTCGTTCTCGTGTTTCTCGTGCTCATCGTCTGCATTGCCGCGCCCTTCTGGGGGAGCCGGCAGACGCTGCGCC
>FTGX01000506.1_pt1 | contig 11474 bp, 8 predicted proteins | sample 1640811 | NCBI WGS metagenome assembly FTGX01 (sample SAMEA3914789, study PRJEB12502) | metagenome | biome: forest; material: soil | place: Canada | collected 2011-07-03 | depth 0.3 m
AGCAACTCGAACGTGTTCGACATCAACACCGGGGCGCCGCTGCCCGTAGGCGTTGCCAATACCGTCCGGAGCGACACGTATTACTCGTATGGCGCGCGCTTCGACCTCGACTACTTGATGGGGAGGCAACGGTTCTTCGCCTCCGCCGGTACCACCGAGTTCAATTACCAACGCCACACACAACTGGATCATGACGATTACCGACTCGACGCCGGGCTGAACTGGACGCTCACCTCGCTGTTGAACGGAAAAATCGATGTCACGCGCACGCGCTCGATGGTGCCGTTCTATGACCTGGGTGGGACGAGCTTGTCCCTGGAGACCCTGCAGCGGGAGGAGGCCGAGGCGGATTACCTCATCAGCCCGGAATGGCGGCTCGAAGGCGATGCCTACACCAGTAAGCTCGATGAGCCGCTCCCGGACACGCCGGACCTCAGTTTGACCGAGACATCCGGCAAGGTCACCGTGCGCTATCTGGGCATCACCCGGTTTACCGCCGGCGGGTTTGTCAGTTACAGCTCGGGCTCGTACCAAGGGACCACCGGCAGCACTAATCCCGATTATCACCAGGCCGCCACCGGTATTGCGACGACATTCCGGTCGCCCCGCTCGACCTACGAAGGGCAGCTCGGGTACAGCCGGCGAACGTCGACCGACGGCACTGACAATACCTCCGGCGTGACCGGCCAACTGCGCTTGAGGGAGCAACTGACCGAGAAGACGAGTGCCACCTTCGAGGTGGGGAGGAGCATCCAAAGCTACCTCCTGAACACCGGATCGGAGATCGATTCCAGCGCGGGCCTCTCGGCGGAATGGCAGGCAACTTACAAACTGGCGGTGAGCCTGGGCTATATGTATACCTACCGCGATTACCCTGGGCAGGGAAACAACCCGGTCGGCTCAGAGCGAGTCGATATTCAAAGTGCCGCCATACTGCGGATCGATTACCGGCCGCGACCGTGGCTCTCCATCAAGCCCTATGCCAACTTGCAGTGGCGCATTTCCAACTACATCGGTGGCGAGTTCAACGCGACCATCTTCGGGGTGTCCTTCACCGTTCAGACCCCTGACAAGAAAGCCAACTGAAAGCTGCGCCTCAGTAGCAGTCGACCGTCGTGACGCTCAGTGCCGGGAGGGTCAAGGTGAGCGAGGCTGCCGCGACCGGTTGGACCCCGGCCGCGACGGGTTGAATGGCGGTTTGTTTCGCCGCCGTTGCAGCCGTCATCCGGAATAAATGTGCCGCACCCGACAAGGGCTGCCCGGTGATCGACGTCACCTGGTCCGATGAGGAGCGATTGATCGCCACCATGACCACCCGGCCGGGGCGGGTGCTATCGGTGCTCACGTACACCACGACATTGGCGACATTGTTCGAGCTCGCCTGGATCGATGTGTCGCCGAAGTGGTGACCGGCGCCATCGAAGTTCCGATACGCACGAAATCCGGCGAGCGAATACGGCTCCTGGGCTGCGAGCGGCCATAGGCTGGCGGCAAACAAGCCGCGTGTGCCGAACACCCCCAGATTGTCGGCCTGCGCGATCGTACCGGCGATGTGCTGCCCGCCGCCGTTGTTGTATTCGGTGACGGCAAGCTTCATTCCAGGACTCACGGCGTTGATTCGGGCCAGCAGCCTGTCGAGAATGGCAATCGGCTGAGCGGTGACATTCATGATCCAGGATTTTTCCCGGTAAGTCTTGTCCCACAGACTGCGGGGACTCTGCACGATGGCCTGCACCTGGTCGTTGCTCAAGTCAGGATTCATCAGCGTGGTGATGCGCTTGCCGGCGCTGTCCGTCGCTTCGGGATACCAGTGAAAATCATAGACATCGACCAACGGTTTGCCGAATGAAGTCGCGGCGGACTGCATCGCGGCCAGGTATTTGTCGATGAACCAGTTGTTGCCGAAGGCGCTCGCGCCGAGTTCACCATTCCAACTGTAGATTCCCATGAAACCATAGTTTCCGGGGCCGAAGATCACTACGTCGGGAAACTGCTTCTTGAGCGCGGTGGCCAGCGCGATGCTCCTGGCGATGAGATTGTCCGCGCTGATGGAGGTCGGGCCTTGAACTTCCAGATGGGTGCTTTTCCAGAGCTCGGGCTCGTTGTCGAGGCCCGCGAAAACAGCCTGCGTCGCGGGTTGCTTGCCAAAAATGTTCTGACCCGCGAATTTCCGGTCGAGCGCCCAGATGAACTCGTCCATGTAGACGGCGTCGTCCGAGGTCGACGGTTTGCTGGTGAAGGGCTGGCTGCTGACGGTCTTTTTCTCGTAAAAGACCTTTTTGAAACGTGTTTTGTCAGGAGGGTTGGTCACCGCGACCGGACCCTGAGTATCGCCGGCCACCAGGCCTTGCATCTGGAACGTGACCAGGCTCGCCATGCCCGTCTTTTGATCTGCGGCAATGCGTGAGGTCACGGCCGCGGCGGGCTCCGTGTCGCTGCTCAGGGAATTGTCATTCTGATAAAGATAGTCGCTGCCGGCGTTGGAGGCGTTGGTCTCCCAGTTGTAGGCGGTCCAGCGGTTGCCGCCCGCGCGATCCAGGGTCAGCCCGCTCGGCTCGCCTGCGGGTTTCGAGGCGAAATTGAGTCCATAAATATAAGGGGAGATGGGGTGCTTCACCGCTGGATTGACGGTGACTGTCACGGTGGCGCGAACGGAGGGGCTCTCTGTTGCCGGATTCGCGCTGACCTCGCGCGCGCCGCTCAGGAGACAGGGGGCCGCGCAAAATACGAGGAATCCAAGCCCGTGCAATCGCATTGTCCCTTGTTCCCCTGCTCAATCGCGCGAATTTTCCGCAGAATACCGGCCTGCGTGCCCAGGCGCCAGCAAGGCCGTCTTTTCTGCACCGGCAAGTGACAACCGAAGTCGGGGCCGCCTCACACCGGGGCAAGTCGCACTTTGTGTCACAGACCGCCAATAGTCTTGGGGTACAATCCTCGCACTATAGCCGACCCTCGTGTTGTGAAGAGGGCGTGACCGGCGGGAGCCATGAAACTGTTCTCTAATCGGATCGCGTTCGCGCGGCTCTTCGGCGGCGCCGTTATCAGTCAGGGCCTGCTGTCCGCCATCAATCTGCTGACCGGACTGATCTTGATCCGTGGCGCATCGCCAACGCAGTACGCCTACTACGTGCTCATCGCCGGCGCGGCGCCGCTGATGGTGCAACTTCAGAACAACCTGATCGCTCCGCACCTGACTTCCCGCGTCAACACCGCTCCCGATGAGGAACGCAAAAGTTACATCGGGGGGCTGATCCGGGAGCAACGCCACCTGATGGCGATCGTTGTCGTGGCGGCCCTGCTGTTGTTCTGTCTCGTGTGGCTTGCCGGCGGCTTGCAGCCGGCGGTCGCTGTGATACTCCTCTGTGCTGTGATCGCCGCGCTGGGTACGCTGTTTCGCGATTTCATGCGGCTGATATTGGTTACCTACCGGATGCCTTACGAGGTACTCCGGTCGGATGTTGTGTACGCGGTCGTGTTTGTTGGCGGGGTATGGCTCGCGACGCTGACGAGCGCTCCGGCCGCGGCCTCCGCGCTGGCTATGGCCTGCGGCGCCGTGGCGAGCGCGCTGATGGTGCTGCGCGCACTGTGGCGCCACGATCCCTGGACCACTCCCGGATTACGCGGCGCGTTTGGCAAGTCGGTGGTTCTTGGACTCTGGTCAGCCGCCGGTGCGGTCATCCATTGGATGTTCAACCAGGGTTATACCTACATTGTTGCCTTACGCCTCGATGTAACCGCGGTCGCCGGAATCGCCGCGACCCGCTTGCTGCTGAGCCCGCTCGGCGTATTTTCCCTCGGCATCGCCAGCCTCATGTTTTCCACGTCGACCCTTTGGTTGAAGCACCATGGGGCACGCGGCCTGTTGCGCCGCGTGCTGGTGTTTGCATTGACCCTGGCGAGCCTGGCCATTGCCTATATCGCCGTCATGTGGACGATGCGCGACTGGATTTTCCTGCATATTCTGCAGCGCGACTACCCGCAGCGCAATCTGCTCCTGGGCCTCTGGTCGCTGATCTTTTTCTGTACGGTCATCCGTGACCAGGTGATCTTTCTGATGGTGGCGCGCCACCAATTCAAACGCCTGGCCGGTTTGACCTTGTTCTGCGCGGCGCTCGGACTTTCGGTGACCTTTGCCGCGATCGGTCCCTACGGCGCCGCGGGCGGTCTGGGCGGATTGCTGGCCGGCGAGATCGCCTATGTCGTGGGTGTGTTGGTATTCGCGGTTCGCGACATGCGCGCCGAAATCGCGCGACCGACCGACCTTCCCGTGCCGTCCTGACGGCAGGAACCGGATGCCTCCGCGCGAATCGATCGCACCCCCCGGTAGCCTGTACATCCCGTCCCTGGACGGGATACGCGCGATCTCGTTCTTTCTGGTGTTCTTTGCTCATGCCGGTCTCGGCGGCATCGTTCCTGGCGGGTTTGGTGTCAGCGTCTTTTTTCTGCTCAGCGGTTTCCTGATCACCACACTGCTGCGCACGGAATTCGCCCGTTACCAGCACATCAGTCTGCGTGATTTTTACCTGCGTCGCGTCCTGCGAATCCTCCCGCCTCTGTATGTCGCCCTGGCGCTCGCCATGGTGTTATCCAGCGTCGGGACAGGAGCCCCCGGAATACCGTTCGCTGGAACTCTCGCGCAGGCCCTGCAGGTCTCGAACTATTACGAGATCTACGCCAGTTCCCCGGTCATCATGCCTGGAACGGGCGTGCTGTGGTCCCTGGCTGTCGAGGAGCACTTCTACCTGATATTTCCGCTCCTCTACATTTGGATGTTGCCCCGGTACCCCCCTGGCCGCCAAGCGCTCATCCTCCTGGCGCTGTGCGCGGCGGCCCTGGCGTGGCGCTGCACCCTGTATTTCCATTTTCATGCCGGGACCCTCCTGACCTACTACGCCAGCGATGCGCGTTTCGACTCCATTTTGTTGGGCTGCGTTTTCGCCGTCATTGCCAATCCCGTACTCCATGATCCGTTGCACGGCTGGTTTCTGCGCCGCATGAAGTGGCTCGTCCCGCTGGGCTTCCTGGTGCTACTCGGAACCTTCCTGGAGCGCGACGCGGGTTTTCGCGAAACGCTCCGGTACACACTGCAAGGCCTGGCGCTGATACCGCTCTTCATCGCTGCCATTCATTACCAGAAGTCGTGGCCGGTCCTGTTCCTGAACCTGCCCCCGGTGCGCTTCCTCGGCGTTCTGTCCTATTCGCTCTATCTGTGTCACGCCATCATCATGGTTACCATCGAGCGTGTCTGGACGGCTAACCCCGTCCTTACGAGTGCCGTGTCGCTCGCCTGCGCGTTGGGCTTTGCCACACTGGTGCACTACTGGATCGAGCGTCCCTGTACAAAAATCCGCAAACGCCTGTCGAAAGCGCTTACGCAATGACTGATCCACGAGGTCTTACTCATGAATACGGTGCCTAACACCGAGCCGCGGCGGGACGCCCGCTACATCGCGATCCTCGTCGCCGTCGCGATCGCCGCCTCGCTGGCCATGATCTTTGTCGTCTTTCGCCAGCAAAGTCTCGTTGCAAACACGGGCGACCCGTATCACTACGGTGAGATCGCGCATGGGTTCGTCCAGCATGGGTTCACCACGCTGACGCGGCGGGCGGCCTCACTCTATCCGGAGTTGCTTGCCCTCATCTATGGGCTCGGCGGTAACGATCTGGCGGTGGTGCTCCTGCAATGTCTGCTGCACGTTGGCACGTGCCTGCTGGTATTTTCGCTGGGGCGACGCCTGTACAACGCCCGCACAGGCTTCCTCGCCGGCGTGTTCTGTGCGCTGCATCCGATGCTACTGCGCTACGTGCCGGATCTGCAGATGGAAACGTTTCTGACGTTCTTGTGCATGTTGACAGTCTGGTTGACCGTCCGCTTTTATGACCGTCAAACAGTGGCGAATGGAGTTCTGCTGGGCGCGGTGGGTATGGTGACGGTGCTGACGAAAGGAGTCATCCTGCCTTTTCTCGTGTTGTTCGGGGGCATCAGCTTCCTGTTCGCGCTGCGCAGAAAGTCGGCAAAGGGCGCCATCGCGGTCATCGCCATGTTTGTGACCATGGCGCTCCTGCTCGCGCCTTGGACCTACAGAAATTACCGTGTGACCGATGGCCGTTTTGTGCTCCTCACCCCGGGAGCCAGCGACTCTTTTCTACGCGGCTATATCTTCACCCGGTGGGAGTTTGCCACGCTGCAAAAGCCGCCCTACACCTTCGCCGAGAACGAGTGCAACGCGTGGTTCCGCAAGATCGCTCACGACGCCGGCACCGTATGGGAAGCCGACGAGGTCGTTGACGAGGTGAACAACGCCCGGGTCGTGAAGGAAATGATCCGCACCCAGCCGCTCGACACCGCCCGCAAGATCGTCGTCGGACTGTTCACGTTCTGGTATGAAATGACGTCCCTCATGAACTCGCTGATTCCCGCCTCACTGGCCGTGATCGGTTGGGCGCTGGCGTTTGTCGGCTTGCGGAGGGCGCACCGTGAGGGGCGACCATCGTGGCTCATATGGCTGCCGATCGTCGTGATGAACGCGTTCGTGGCGACGCTGATCCCCTTAGGGCGCTATTCGGTGCCGATTCTCCCGTGCCTGATGATTCTGGCGGCGTTCGGCGTCGACACGTTGTTGAGCCGCAGAGGAGCACGTTCCGCATCGCCGGTCACTGCTGGCGGATAGCCCCGTATTCCGCGGCGCTCAAGGGGCTTCCTGCAAAGTAGCGCAGGTTTTCGCGCAGATGGGTTTCCGTGCGCATACCGAGCAGAGTGGTGCTGACGCCGTCAGTGCCGCGGCAGAACTGCAGAGCCATATCCAACAGGGAGCGTCCCGTGCCCTCGCCGAGCGAGCGCAGGGCCAGGATACGTTGCCACTTGGGTGTGGCCGCCTCGAGTTGCGCTCGATCGAGGCCGTCTTTCAACAGGCCGCCACCGAAGCACCCGCGCGCGATGATGGCGAGTCCACGCGCACTCGCGGCCGCCAGCGTGCCTTGCTCGAGCGCCTCGAGGTCGAGCAATCCAAAGCCCAATTGCAGCGACGAAATGCCGGGAGCTGACAAACAGAAGGGCGCGTCCTCCGGCACTTCGGTCGCCACTCCATAAAAACGGAGTTTTCCCTGGCCCTTCAGCTTCTCGAGGGTTTCCAGCGCCGCGCCGAATGCGGCGCTCTGCATGAATGGCGCTCGCGGACTGTGGAGCTGATACAGGTCGACGTAATCCGTTTGCAGACGTTGCAGGCTCGATTCCAACGCCCTGGTCAAGTAGGACGGCGAAAAGTCTTGCGATAAGGCACCGGACATCCCCGCGGGGAGCCGGGCTCGCTTCAAACCCAGTGCCTGCACGATCGGTCGCAGCAGCGGCTTGATCCGTTTGATGAGGTTCCGCCGCGCGGGAAGGCAGTAGCCTCCCTTGGTCGCCAGGACCACCTGTTCCCGGCGGCCGCGAAATGCCGTCCCGATCAGGGATTCGCTTTCTCCCTGTGAGTACATGTCGGCGGTGTCATAGAAGGTGATGCCGGAATCCAGTGCCTGGCGCAGAACATTCAGCGCCTCTTTGCTGCTGTTTTTATCCGCGAAGACGCCGCCTATTCTTGACCCGCCAAAGCCAATCTCGGAAACGCTCAGGCCCGTTGTGCCGAAGGCATTGAATTTCATGCGATGCAATCAGGCGTGTTTGAGATCGTGAGCCAGGCGCGTTGCCGCGCGTGCTGCAATCGCCATCACGGTCAGGGTTGGGTTTTTTTCAGCGGCGGTGGTAAAGCAGGATGCATCGCAGACGAGCACATTCGGCACGTCGTAAACACGATTCCAGGAGTCGACGACGCCGTATTCCGGCTTCGCGTGCATTCGAGCAGTTCCCCCATAATGAGCGATCGTTCCGGGGAACAAGGTCGGGACGATCTCCCCGAGAGTCGCACGGCAACCCGCGCCCTCCAACACGCTCATCAGGTGCTGACGGGAGCGAACGACATTCTCCACCTCGGCTTCACTGTAGCGAATGTGAACGTCGAGGGCGGGAAGTCCGAATTCGTCCTTCTGGGTGGTCGACGGCCTCGCAACACACGCCTCTGACGGAATCATCGTCCCGATGACTTGTACACCCACAGCCGTCGCTTTCAGGCCGAACCGACTCCGGATACGATCCTGCAGAGTGGCTGTTCCCAAGGTCCAGGAGGTTGCCAATAGAGGAGGGGAGGAGTCGTAGGGCAGGCGCGTCAGATAAGCGGAAGGCGAGAGGATGCTCAGCGGGCGTTCCATCTGGAAAGACCACCATTCGCGCGGGTGATCGTGGAGATAGCGCCCGAGCAGGCCTTTCGAGTTCCCGAGCCCGTCGGGAAAGGCGTTGCAAGCTGAGTTATGCAGCAGCTTTGCGGTTCCGAGAGGGCCGCAGGCGACCACGACGGCACTGGCCTCAATCCGCTCTGTCTTGCCCGTACGCCGGCAATGATAAAGGACTCCATCCACTTTCTGACTGGTCGGGGACCACTGCAGCTGCAAGGCATGCGCGCCGGTCTGGAGCCGGAAATTGGGCCTGCGGAGCAGGGGGCGCACGATCCTGGAGTAGCTGTTGAAAGCTGTGCCCCGATGGACGAGCAGGTTCGGCGGGCCATCCGCGAGCGGATAGGTCGTGAAGCCCTGGCCGTGTTGATTCGCCGCCCGCTCGACATCGCTCCAGTCACCCGGCAGGTGGTGCGGATAGGAAACATGGCCGCCGGGCAGTTGCGGCACATCGCGCGGGTCGGCCGTGATGTCGAGATGGCGCTCCACCTTTTCGTAGTGGGGTGCCAGATCCGGGTAGGTGATCGGCCACCGGAAGCGCTCGTGCAGCCGTTCACCCTCGGTAAAGTCCTCCGGCGCAAAGCGCGGCACGGCGCCGGTCCAGTTGTTGGAAGTCCTCCGGGCGCGAGCTTGACGTAACACAAGGTTCGCGGGTCACCGGAGACTACGTGCTTGGCCTCCTCGCCCAGGGGAGGCGTCCGCCGGTAAAAATTCTTGCCCGCAAAGCGCACCAGGATGCCGGGTTGGAAGCTGGAGCCGGCCTCCAGCATGGTCACACGGATCCCGTTTTCCACGAGCTCACGGGCAGCCGCGGCGCCCGCCGGACCGCTGCCGATCACCACGACCTGGCGCTCATCGCTCATATCAATACGTTTTGTCGACGAGCGAACGGGCAAAGCGTAATGCGGAGTAGGCGGCGGGAACCTTCACGAACAACCGTTCGCGGAGCCGTCCCACTGCAGTGGGTTTGAACCAGTTCGGGAGGAAGCGGATCTTCCCGCCGTTTGCGCTGAACGGGTCTGGATCGTTATTGCCGCCGTCCTCCCAGGTCATGGCCAGCATGGGACGGGGAACAGAAGTCCGGTTCGTCATCCCACGATGCCATACATTGGAGCTGCGAACGAGCACGTCCCCTTGTTTCATGGGAACACGTAACCCATCGCGATGACGCCGCTCCAGAACGAACCGCGTATATTTATAGAACCGCTGGTGCGTGCCCGGGATCACGTCAATCGCTCCGTTCTCGACAACCGTGTCGACGACCGCGACGTTGACGATCATGAAGCTGCGCGTAAAAGGCCGGTCGATGTGGTAATGCTGAGTGTGGCTTCCCGGGAGATTGAAGTTACAACCGACGTTCGGCATGCGCACGACGCTCGGATGCAGCTGTTTGATCATGTCGATGACCCCGCGCTCCTGCAGGGTGTCGTACGCGAACCGCGCGCCCGCGCCAGGAAAGCAGTTCAAATGCCCGCTGACCAGGCCGCCGCCGGAAAACAACGCGCCCGACTTCGAAGCCGCGGCGAATTCCCGGGAGAGTGCCTGGTGCAACTCGGTGAGGCGCTCCGGCGAAACGATGTTACGAAGCACGAAGTAGCCACTGCTGGCAAACTCCTGTTGGCAGTGTTCCAGCTCACTTTCTGTAATTTTGCTGGTGGCTAACATGTGGATAGCTCCCCGGTTCCCATCTGTCTATATATGTGCTCGCACACACCCGACGATCACGCCGCAGCGACGAGGCTTGCGTATCGCTGTGCGACGGCCGCGCACTGTTGGCGAGGTGAAAAGCGGTCGCGGACTGTTTCCCGCGCGCGCGCGCCCAATTGTCGGCACAGTTCGCCGTCGTTCAGCAACGTTGTGATTGCCGTCGCAACCGCCTCTGTGGAGCGCTCCGCCACGAGCCAGCCGTCTCTGCCGTGAGTAATGATTTCTGGAACGCCACCGGTGTTACAGGCGATGACCGGCTTGCGCATGGACATCGCCTCCACGATCGACAGGCCGAAGGGCTCCCCGTAGGAGGGATGTACGAATAAGTCGAACTCATGCAGAAACGGGCGGACATCCTGCTGGTAGCCGCCGAAATGAACGCGATCCGCGATGCCGCCCTCACGCGCGCGCTTTTCGAGGTCCGCCCGCACTTCGGGCACGTTGGCCCCCAGTATCATCACATGCAGATCGGGGAAAGTCTCCCGCAGCAGGGCGACCGCGCCAATCAGCTCATGCTGCCCCTTCCAGGGGTTCATGCGCGCGGCAATACCGACGATTCGAGCGTTTTCGGGAATGCCGAAGCGCGCGCGAACGGACGCGTCGCCGGCGAGCCGCTTGTCAGGGTCGAAATGAGCGGCATCGACCGAGTTGTGTATCGTGTGAATTTTGTCCGCACTCAGGCCCAGGCCGACCAGGCAGCCGCGGGTGAAATCCGAAACCGAGAATATCGCGTCGGCGTTGCGCAAGCCCCAGAGTGTCGGACGAGACAGCTCACTGACCGGCGCATGCATGTGTACGACCGAGACGGCACCTGTCATGTAGCCGAGCAGGCTCACGTAACTGGCATCTCGTGGGCGGTCGGTGGCGTGAATGACCTGGATGCGATGCCGGCGGACGAACGCCGCGACCTTCACCAGCGAGGCTGCGCTCGGCCCATACGCGAGCGCCCTGCCCAACTTACCTTTCCTCGACAGCGCCGCGGCCGGCTTCCCGAGCGGCACAAACGTGCTGGCCACCCGGGGCAGTCCGGCAAGGCGAATCCGCATGTCGTCGGCGTCTGTTGCCTCGCTGTTGGACATAACAAAGACTTCGGCTTCGTCCGCCGCGAAATTCGTCATCAGCATGAGGTGTACAGCAACGTCCGCGCCACATTGATCGCGAGTGTTCAGGAACAGCAACCGAATTGTCATATCGAGGCGCGCCGCTTACGAATGGGTCTTGGCAGCGAGATGTTATCGCTTTTGTATCATGAACACTGCGCTCCTGCATGGCGCCGTGCCTGCAGTTGAAACTTTCACACGGCTTACGCTGTTCGATGTCCGGCAGGTCCGAAGTTGGTGAGGATGACCTCGAACTGGTAGCCTACACGTGCAGTTCTAACAAGCTCAGGTGCAGGGGTTGCTCGTGTTGTTACGCCGGCCGGATTCCTTCGATGCAGGCGCAGCCGCGCTGACCTTTCTTTTTCTCGTTCTGGCCCACCGCCGTCCCTTCGTCCGATCGAC
>FTGX01000467.1_pt1 | contig 11464 bp, 11 predicted proteins | sample 1640811 | NCBI WGS metagenome assembly FTGX01 (sample SAMEA3914789, study PRJEB12502) | metagenome | biome: forest; material: soil | place: Canada | collected 2011-07-03 | depth 0.3 m
GCAGCGCATGTCGATTGTGAAGCATCGAGTTACCGTGTCGAGTAGCCGAGCCAGTTGTTCGGCTGAGAGATAGCTGGGAGTGCCTCCGCCAATTGCAAAGCGGGCGAACCGGTGTTCGCCGAGCACGCCGCTCACGATGGCAATCTGGCGCAGCAACTGCCTGACATACTGCTCGACGAGTTCGGGCGCTGGCTTTCCGAGCGCGAACAGATTGCAGAAACCGCAGCGATACGTGCAAAAAGGTATGTGCACGTACCCGAACAAGGCGTTGCGATCTTCGCCAGCCCAGAGGTCGTGAAGCTCTACTGGGATCGGCAGGTCGCGGTACGCTGTCTTGTGAGGATAAGCATACGCGTAAGCCTGGTAAGGTCCGCGCTCAATTTGGTCACGCAGGCTGTTCATCACTGAGCTTTCCTACTTGGAATCAGGAAGTGAGCATACGGGACGTCCATCACAACCTGGTGAGCGTGGCGATGGCCGACGTACCCACCCTCGCCGTATGCCGTGCCGTGATCCGAGCAGATGACTACGAATGTGGGCGCTCTCGCCTGCAGTGTCGCCCACAGCGGCGCCAGGGCCCCGTCAACATAGTTCAGGGCTGCTGCGTGGGACTCCAGGGAGTCATGAGTTGCATTCGCGTAATGGCAATTCGGTTGGTGGATTGCCGATATGTTGACGAAGAGAAAGATCCTCTGGCCGGCCAGTTCTGGACTTCTCAGCCGCTCGGAGGCAAGGGCGACCTGGCACGCCGTTGATTGCGGCGCGGTCACCGAAAACTCGCCTCGCCAGTAACGCTCCGCGAAGAGATTGGGCAGCACCGAGCCGAGCGGATTGCGTAGATTGAAGAAGCCGACGCCACCGATACAGATCGTTCGATAACCAAGTTGGGCAAGGCCGTGAACGACACTGTCCGCGTTGTCGAAAACAAAAGTGTGCGGGTCCGTTGTCTCGCTGCCTTCGAAACGCAGCGCGAACAGGCGCGCATGCGAACCGGGAAGCGCAGGTGTTGGCAGGAAGCCGGCAAAAAATGCCGCGTGCGCCGCATAGGTGAATGTGCCCGGCGTATGGCGCAATTCCCAACCGCCTCGTGGAAGGTGGCGCGCCAGATTCGGCAACCGGCCGGCGCGGAACTGCGCCTGCGCAGCGTCATAGCGCAGTGTGTCGAGCGTTATCAGCACTATATCGTGGCTGCCTACGATGTCATGCATATCCGGGTTAGGAGTTTGCCCGGCTTCCGGAAGATCATCGTTCATCCGCGCTCACCCAGCTCGCCTGATCATCGTAAGTTGTCGCTCTGTCGTATTGAAGGCCGGGAAGAAGGTCGCCGAACGCATTGGCCTCGAAAATATAGGACTTGCAGTCGCGCAGGTTTACATCGAAACCAATGCATCGACTATTGGCGAACGCGCCGGCCGCGCTAACGGTGGCATGCTCCAGCGCTAGTGTTTGCGAGTCATTCAGCCAATCGGGCGAGGCGCGCCGGTTCCCCAGGTGCAAATTGGTCATTGGCGAGCGGCTGATGCGCGCCACGCGCTGACGAGCCTTGCCGCAGGCTGCTACCACTCTCAGGTCGTAGCATGCAGAGCGATCTGCCGGTACCCGCGGTTTTGGAATCCAGCGTTCCGCGTACGCGCCTTGGGCCGCGAGCTTCTCGAGCAACAGGGCAATCGACTCGCGCTGGATGTAGCGCGAGACCTTCAGGTGATTGAAGATCTGGCCATCACTGTCGATCCGAGCGGACGTGTAGGCAATGGCGCGGCCGTCTGGGTGTCGACGCAAAGCAATCACTCCCGCAGCCGAGGATCCGAAGCGCGCTTTGACGAACACAGCGGGAAACAGCCGAGCGGGAAAATGTTCATCAAACTCGTCCAGCGAGCTCACTTCGCCCATCAGCTCGGGTACCGGCACACCACACTGCAGAAGGTGGTTCTGGCAGGCTAACTTGTCGCACATGACCAGAATGTCGTGCACCGGATTCAATAGCCGCAAGGTCCCGAGTTGTCGCTCGAGCCGACTCATCACGTCTGCGAATCCGGCAAACCTCCAATGTTGAAAAGCAAGCTCTCCGTAAGAGAGCGGTCGCGGTGCGAGCCCGTCAGAACCGCTCAGCCGCCAGCCGCGTGCAATCAACGCCTCGGTAACCGCTGCGTCTTCGCTGGGCGGATCGACCTTGCACCAAAGATGATCCGCGGCGAGGGCCGCATGCAACTCTTGCTCCACCGAGTCTGCGTGCATCAGGAGATCCCGCCATTCGATGACGGTAAGCCTCGCCCCTCTGGCATGCAAAGCGGCGCGCAGAAGCGAGGCCCGTCGGCCATGTGCGCTGCCGATTAGCAGCACGCTACTCGCCTACTTGCACATACCGCTCATCTGGGTCCTGTCCTTCATCGATGTGCACAGTGAGCGGCAGCGCCCGGAGCTGCTGAACCAGGGAGGGAGCAATGAAGTGGTGCCTCAGATCCAGCACCTTCAGCCCCCCAAGGTGCGTGCTCGCAAGCAGCGCCCGCGCACCCTCATCTCCGATGGTGCCCATCGACAGATCGAGCGTGTTGAGTGAGCCCAGCCAGTCCTGCTGCGCAAGATGTGTAGCGAGCTGGTCGGCGATTTCGGAATCACGCAGGCCGAGAAATTCGAGGCGTCGGGGCTCAATCTTCTCGAGCAGCCGTTGATAGGTGGATAGATTTCCGTCGAACCCATAATCGTCCGCGCCCAACCACAATTCGAGCTTCCGGAGCGCGGGGAGTTTGGAATTCCCAATCGCCTCGACCACCGAGCTCGGCAGGCCACCAGTCTCGATCACCAGTTCGCGCAACGCACGGTATTCGGTCGCGGGAAGCTCGAGACCGTTCCCGCCTCGAATTCGCAGCACTTCCAGCTGGGGATAGGCGCCGATCAGTCCGGTGTAGTCAGTTTGATTGATCCAGGAAATCTCGGAGTCCTCGAAAGTCATGTCACCGACGAACAATGCGCGCAGCTTCGGCAGGCGGTGCGCGACGAGTCCTTCGAGATAGCCGGTCGGCGGGGTGCCCGTGGCCGCCGCGGACCAGGGCCCGATGATGAGCGCCTCGAGCTGCTGAGGGTTTATTTGCCCCACGAACTCATCCAACAGTTCACGCTGGGAGGTCGACTCCTCGAACTCCTGCATCAGCCGATAGACGGCATTCTGGTCGGTAATCTGGTCGCCGGTGCGGAATTCAGCCACCCTCCGCCCATAAAATTCTTCTGTATATTCACCGACAGTCATGTTTCATCTCTCCTGGTGGCACTCATTTCCAATGTCTTACGGAGACTGTTCGGGCGCCTTGGTCGTCGAATCTCCGGCGGACGTCCAAGGGAACTCCTCGCGGATGGCGCGCACGATTTCCTCGGCGATCTCAGGACGGTCAAGGAGCGGATGCTCTTTTCGCAACTTGCCGCTGATCGTCCCGCGCGATTCGCGAACGGAGCGGATAATGCGGTCGAGCGCGGGATCGGGACCTTCGATGATCGTCTTCAGGCGGTCACGCGCGGCGCTGTGCTGCTGCAGGTATTGGGCTTCGTCGCGCATCTCTTGCTCGATCGTCACATCGAGCGCATCGGCAATGAAGGCCACGTGGCGGGTCAGGTCCGGATAACGCCAAGCGTGCAGCGCATCCGGATACGCCTCAAATTGCAAGTTGTATCGCACGCCGTCGGCTGCCTGCTGCTCCGGCTCAAATGACCACCGGTCCCGATATTGTTGCATCAGTGGGCGAGAGAAGAGTTCGAGCGCGTCGTCGTAGGTGAGCGGCCGCAGGTTCGGGCGCTGCAGGACCGCCGAGATAGGGACGATGTAGGGGGCAGGCAGCGCGCCATCGCGCCTGAGGATGTCGTTGATCAGGAATCGACTGATGCGGCCATTGCCATCGATCATCGGATGCAGATACACGAATCCGAACGACACCAGCGCGGCCCGGGCCACCGACGATAATCCTTGGGTGCGCTTGAGGAGCGCTTGCAGACCGGCCAGAATGGAAGGCACTTCCTCAAAGGGCGGTGCAATGTAATGCACCAACTCCCGGCCAAAACGATCGCTTTGCCCGACAAAGATCGGCGATTGGCGCAGGCCGTAGTGCAACGCGTTGGGGCCCAGGATCTCCCGCTGCAAGGCCTCGAGTTCGTTCGGATCCAACGGGTTGGCGGATTGCCCCGTGCGTTGTTCCAACACGGTGGCGAAACGTTGAATGCGATCGAGCTTGTTCTCCTCATGCTCGATCGCGAAACTGGCTCGGCTTTCCTTCACCGTCAGCCACACCGCGCTGCGCATAACCAGTTCGCGGCTGAATTGCTGTTCGAGGCGCGCAATGCGTTGACCCACGTCTAAGGCAAGGGCAGCGTGCGTGGCGGAGGTCAGGTAAACCTGCGGACTGAAGCGCGAGTCTCCGAGCAGATTGTCGCGCACCCGCCAGCGGGCGTTGTTGATCATCTCAACTGCGGTGAGCTCCCGCTCCGGATCGAGGACGGGTACGTAGTTGCCCGTGCGTCGGTCGGCAACATCCAGCTGCCGTCCACTCAAGCCCTCGTAGAGAAAGCCCGCGCGCCCCGTGTATTGGCCCCGGGGTTCAGCGCGGATCCATTCCTCAAGCTCAGCGGCAGGCAGGACGGCGAACAGACGCGACAGCGTTTCGAGGTGCACCCCTTCATGCTTGAGGGCAAACGCAAGGTGCGCGGCGACCGTGTTCTCCGGCCGTAGCGCTTCCTGGACAGTGCGCCGCTCGGTATAGCCGTCATTGTGGGTGGCGCGCGTGCGGCCCACGGCGGTCTCGACTGGTAACGTCTGGGTTACCGTCAAGCCGTATCGCTCGATAAGCCACCGATAGCCGATCCAGTCCGGCACTTACACAGCCCTGTTTCTCCACCAGAACGCGTATTCTAAGCCCAGAATACTTACAAAGCGGGCTCGGTTGCCCAAACCGCGTATTTTGTGCGGCCGGGAGAGGGCGGACCGCGCGTAGGCGGCGGGCCGGGACCCCGTTCCGAGGAACAGGGCGCCGCCGACCCAGTCCGGCACTTACACTTGGCCAGTATCTCCACCAGAACGCGTACTCTGAGCCCGGAATGCTTACAAAGCGGCCTCGGCCGCCCAAACCGCGTATATCGGGAGGCCTCTGAGCCCGACGGGTCACCCCTAAGCGCCGACACTGATTGACGGTATGACTGCCCAAGTCGCCGTCGCATGGACTGCGATCGCAGCACCCGCTGCCGGTACGAAGTTGCACTCGGTAAAAATCAGTGAACGCCCCTGGTTGCGAACCGTCGCGCCGATCCTCACGTCGGCCGCCCCGATGGGCCGCATGAAGTCCAGGTTCAGGGAAACCGTAGCGACATTGCGGAAGTCACCGAAAATTCCCATGATCGCAATGGCCATCGCCGTGTCGGCGCACGCCATGAGGGCCGGTCCGCACAGCGTATTCCCGCAGCGCAACAGGCGCGAATTTCGCGGCAGGCACAGAACCGCGCCCGCGGGCGAGCACGCCTCCACAACCAACTGCAACTCCTGAATCCACGGGGCCATCTTCTCCGCGAGCAGTTGGTTGGCTTCTGCGACACCGAAGCCTTTGCGCACCGGTCGGGGACGGAAGTTGGATACAACCAGGGAAGGGGAAGCCCCGGAGTTGGGCGATAATGAGGTCATCATATCCTCCGCAGTCTCACTCGAGACCGATTGCGGCGCCGAGCAGACACACTGCAATCGTGCCTGCGCCGATCAGAAATGCGCAGGCCGCAAACAACACCGTTTCGAGTGCCTGTTCCGCCCGACTTGCCAGCAACTCACCGTTTTCAAATGACTTCATGGACAGCTCCTCAGTATTTCAATTAAAACCTGCGCCCGGATCGACCGGGCAGGCAGGCAGGATGGCAGGTGGCCTGGCGGAGTTCTGTCAACGAGGTGACACAAGGAGCGCGGCAACCGGGAGCCTCGGCTCCCGGGCGCGAAGGATCAGGACTTCCCGATCAGGACTGGCGGATGAGCGTTTCGAGGCAGCGGACGTTGCAGACGGTGACGTTGCCTCGCCCCAACTGGATCCAGCTAGCGGATTTCCAGGTTTGCAGATGTTGGTTCACAACCTGGCGTGACACGCCGAGGAATTGCGCAAGCTCTTCCTGGGAGATGGCCAGTTTGATACCGGCTGCGGTCGCGCGCCCGTGCAGTTCGGCGAGGCTCAGCAACCGCTTGGCGATCCTCGCCGGCACGCTCAGCAGCGCGGAATCCTCCGTCTGCTGTGCGGTCCAGCGCACACGGGCGCACAACAGCTTGATCAGGTGCGCTGCCAGTTGCGGCTCCGTTCCCAGCAACGCGACAAACTGTTCACGCTGGATGATTGACAGCTCGGTGCGCATCATTGCGGTTGCGGAGGCTGTACGCGGCATCCCGTCGAGCAGGGCTATCTCGCCAAAGGAGTCGCCCGGCCCGATGATGTTGAGGAAAACCTCCTTGCCACCCGGCCGGCTCGTGCTGATGCGCACGCGCCCGCACACTACACCGCACAGGGAGTCGCCGGGGTCCCCGCGCATGAAGATGACGGCCCCCTCCTCATACACGCGGCGGCGTCCCAGTGCGGCAATCCGTTCCAGTGTCGCTTTCGGCAAGCCCCTGAAAAGATTGTCGCGTGCAACCACGGTCTGGGCGGTGATGGGCAAAATGGGACCTGCCGGGAAGGAGGAACGCGAACCTATTGGAGTATAGTCGCGCCAACCTGGGGAGGTGAGTCAACACGTGTCTTCTGTCCGAGCATGGATCGCCTCGTCCGTCCTCCCCTTATTTGGCCTACTGCCGTTCCCGGCGGTGGCACAGTACGATGTCGAGCAGCAGAGCAGTGTCTGGATACGGGCCCTGCTTGATGTGCGCGCAGTAGGTGGTGGACCGGCCCCAAGCTGGACCGACCATGGGCCGGGGAAGCTGCGGTACGGCGGGAGCAGTTCGCAGGACGGGATTCAACGCTCCACCCGCCTTACGCTGTCTCAGGCCGCGGTACAGCTCGGTGCGGCCCTCCCTTGGGAGATCCGTGGCCAGGTGCAATTGAATGTGGAGCCGGACATCGCGGACGGCTACCACCCCTGGCTCGTGGAGGCGTTCCTGCGTAAAGAATGGAGTAATCACGGCGGGGGCTGGGGAGTCCAGAGCGGCGTGATGCATGTGCCTTTCTCGCTCGAAAATGTGGGTCCCGCGTGGTCGCCCGCCTATTCGATTTCGAGCTCCGCCCTGAACAGTTGGTTATGGGAGGACATCAGCCTTGCGGGCGCCGAGGGCGAGTGGTGGCACACGACCCGATCGGGGATCAGGCTGGGCGCCCTGGCAGGAGCGGGGTACGGCGGCGATCAGATCGGTCGACTGCTGGCGCTTCGCGGCTGGGTGCTGGGGGACACCATGGGAGGCATCAACGGCAATCTCGCGTTGCCGAATCGTGGTCAACGCACCGATATCTTCAACGAGCGTGATCAGCGACCCGCCGTCTACGGCTGGTTAACTCTGGGCGATGAGGGGGAGATCGTGTCGCTCAAACTCGGGATGATCGACAATCGTGGCGACGAAAGCAGGCCGGGTGTCTGGCATACGCGTTTCACCACGGTCGGCCTCGTGCTTCACGCGACTCCACACATTGATCTGCTCGCACAGTATCTGGACGGCGTCGCGAGGGTTGCCAACCCTCCCAACGACAGCACGTTCTCAGCTTCCTACGTGTTGACTTCGTATCATTTCAAGCAACAGCGAATGAGCCTCAGGTATGACCAGTTCCGCGTCCACGACCTGGACGGTGGCCCCTCGTCGACGAACGAACACGGCGATGCCGTGACAGCCTCTTACATGGTTCAGTTCGGATTGCGACACCGTATTGCGCTCGAGCACATCTGGATGGACAGTCACCGCGAGGTGACCGGCCCGCTCAATCCGACTCCGGACGGATGGCAGGTCAGTTATCGCTTCCGCTACTGAAATCCGGGAGCCACGCGTGAACCGACACAACACCTCGCGCGCATTGCTCGTCGCGCTCGCGATGATCGCGACGGTTCGACTCGACGCCGCGCCGGCAATCTCCGGCAGCGTTACCGGCCTGGACGGTGCCGCAGTGATCGATGCCGTGGTATTCGTGCAAGCGCCGGTGCCGGAGCCCGACAATTCGCGGCCGATTCAGGTGGTCGACCAGGTCAACAAAACATTCGTGCCCGGCCTGCTGCCCATTGTGGTGGGCACTGCGGTGCGTTTCCCGAACCACGACCAGATACACCACCATGTCTATTCCTTTTCGCCGACGAAGACGTTCGAGCTGCCGTTGTACAAAGGCGAGGCCCCGGCTCCCGTGGTCTTCGACAAAGTCGGTGCGGTGAAGATCGGCTGCAACATCCACGACTGGATGTCGGGAATCATCCTGGTACTGCCCTCACGCCATTTTGCAGTCACCGATTCCTCCGGCCATTTCGTCCTCGAGGACGTCCCTGGCGGGACTTACACTTTGGTTGCGTGGCATGCGCTCAGCAAACTGAAGCCGGAGGAGACCGCACAGTCGGTGCAAGTCGGCGCAGAGGTCGCGAACGTGACGTTCAAGCTGCCCCTGGCCCCACCCCGCCCCCGCCCTGCGGTGCACGGGAACCGGGCAGACCCATGAAGTGGTGGGGCAGCCGCAGCCTGCGCACGCGAATATTTGTGGCGTTCTCCGTGCTCATCATCGCGGTTCTGCTGGCAACGCTGGGTTTGACACAGCTCATCGTCGGTCGGGACACTGGCCGCACCCTCAGCCGCGAACTGCGCACCACGGGCCAGGTCTTCGAGAGCCTGCTGCGCGAGCGCGCTACCCGGCTACAAACCAACTCAACGCTGCTCGCCGGCGATTTCGCGCTGAAGCGTGTCTTCGCGACTCACTTCGACCCCGCGAGCTACGACTCGGAGACACTGGCTTCCGCGGGCCTGAGCTATCGGCGCCGCATCGGAGTGCAACTCGTATGGATGACGGACGAGGCCGGAACCGTGCTCTCGGCCTCGCCAGGCGAGGGCCGGATCGGCCAGTCGCTCGCTGCTTTTGCTCCCCTGAAGGACGCACTCTGGAACCAGGCCGCCGCGACCGCCGTCGTGGAAGTCGACAACGAGTTGTTCCAGATGGTCGCTGTTCCGGTACTCGGGCCGGATGTCATCGGATACCTGATGTTAGGCCAGGCGATCGATGATCGGGTCGCATCCCGCCTGAAGGAGGATACCCACTCGGATGTCACGTTCCTGACCGGCTCGAAAGTGTTTGCCTCGTCGTGGCCTAGCCACGATCGGGCTCACCCACAAATCGCTGCTCAGCTTACCGCGCTGTTGCCCGCGATGCGGCAACAGAACCCGCGCCTGCTGACCATTGGTGGCGAGCGCTATCTCTCGCTTGCGCTTTCGGTCGATGCACATTTGGAGCAGCCCCTGCAGGTCCTGATTCAGGGCTCCTATGATCGGGCGCTGGCCCCGCTGCACGCTCTACAGTGGCGTATCGCGATGATTGGCGCCATCGCGTTGGCCGGTGCTTTGTTCACCGGGGTCCTGCTTGCTGGCGGTATTACAGGCCCGGTCCGGGTGCTGGTGAACGCCATGCACGAGATCCCGCGCGGCAACTTCCGGCATCGAATTCAAATCGACCGCAACGACGAGATCGGCTTCCTCTCGCGCTCGTTTAACGAGATGGCGGACGGCTTGGAGGAGCGGGAGCACATCAAGGATACATTCGGCCGTTTCGTATCGCGTGACGTCGCCGAAGCCTTTCTGAGCGGCCGCGTGCCGCTCGCCGGAGAGCGTCGCGAAGTCAGCATCCTGTTTCAGGACATCCGCGGCTTCACCGCTCTGTCCGAAAAGCTCGACCCGGTGGCGTTGCTGCGCCTGTTGAATCAATTCTTCACCGAAGTGGTCGCTGCGGTCGAGGCTGAAGGCGGAGTGGTGAAGCAATTCACCGGCGATGGGGTAATGGCGCTATTCGGCGCCCCGCAGTCTCGCGCGGATCATGCTGAGCGCGCCGTGCGCGCAGCGCTCGATATCGTCGCACGGCTCGCTCAACTGAATACACTGCTGCGGAACGAAGGGATTGCCCCGTTACAGATTGGTGTTGGAATTCACACTGGCGAAGTCGTGGCTGGCCTCATCGGCCCCGACGAACGCATCGAATACGGCGTGGTTGGAGAGCCTGTCAACCTGGCGAGTCGCATCGAAGGGCTCACCAAGGAACTCACGGCAACCATTCTAGTGTCGCAGGAGATCGCGGCCCGGTTGGGCTCGGAATTCGTGCTGGGGCGCACGGCTTCACTGTCAGTAAAGGGAAAGTCGCGGCCGGTGGAAGTGGTCGAAGTACTGACGCATCCGGCGACGAAGCCGTAAAATCAAGGCGGACACTGCTGCCCGCCTTGGGGTTACCCGATCCTTACGGATCGCAGCTCACCGGCGTGTTCGACAGGTTGGGATCCGTGCAGAGCGGTCCCAGCTTCGAATCCGCCTCCGGCAGACTGATCATGGCGAACGGGCCTGCCTTGTGCTCACCGTTGAAAGGCGTCGGCGTGGCGGGGTTGAAACCGCAGGGCGCCGCGTCTTCCGGATTGTTGAACCAGAAGCCCACGTGGAACGTGTTGGTGGGTGGCAGCTTCACGTCCGGATCGAATCCGAAGATCTGGTCCAGCAGTATGGTGCTGATGCGCACGTGACCCCGGTCGCTGTGGCGTGGGATCTCGATGTCGGACTGGTACCACGCGAGGCCGAAGCTGCCCGTGAAGGCGGGATCGGCGGTTCCGGAGGCCAGGAAGGGACTGTGTTGTACGGTGAACAGATCGAACTGCAGTCCCGACTTGATTCCGTCCAGATCGAGGATCAGCGTGTCATTCAGCTTGCCACGGACGACCGTGGCCCGGGCGCGGGGCTCCTCGTTGTAGTTGGCGCGCAGGCATTCCACGGTCTTTGGATTGGGTACGAGATCGAAACTGATCACATTTCGCTTGTCGCTCCCGTTGACGACGCCGGCCGTCGCCGCCGCCATGTTGGCGAACGTGAGCACACCCAACAGGGCTGCTCCGATCTTGGACGCGGCCCGCGGATTTCCGAATTTTTCAGTTGTCTTGGTCATTGCATTATTCCTTGGTTGAGAGGCTTTTGTTTGGTTTCCGAGCGCGACCAAGGATGGCAGGTGCGGGAGATGCGCTCTGTCAAGCGCCTGACACAAGACCTACGGCAGGCAGCAGAGCTCGATGGCGGCGATTGAGGTACGCCGGCATCGCCGCCCTCGGAATAATTAATCCGCGCGTGGTTGCTTGAAAGCTCTCACTCTCCCCGTCCCTACTTAAGTGAAGTTGAACTGCTATCATCCGACAAGCGTCCACGGCACGGTCATTTGATCAGAGCTCCGCTCGTGGTTAATGAAGGCCCTATTCAGCGGGAGACAGCTCATGTTCAAAGGTTCCGATCTGCTCGTCGCGGCCCTCGAGAATGAGGGTGTTGAGC
>FTGX01000511.1_pt1 | contig 11100 bp, 9 predicted proteins | sample 1640811 | NCBI WGS metagenome assembly FTGX01 (sample SAMEA3914789, study PRJEB12502) | metagenome | biome: forest; material: soil | place: Canada | collected 2011-07-03 | depth 0.3 m
GCCCCGTCCGCATTACGGACGGCCGCGCTCCTTGAACGCGCGCAAGAGTTGTTAGTATTCGCAGTGCTCGCTGCCCTGTTCGGGCTGCGAGCCGGCTCGATATTCGCAAAGGGGTTTATCAATGAACGTACGAAGCGCGATAGCGGTCGCCATCCTCGTCGGCTCGCTGGGTGTGCAAGCCAGCGCCGCGGAGCGTCCGGCGACCAATGCAGCCCACCTGCAGATGGTCTTCACTCAGACGGCCGACGAATGCAAGGCGACGCAGATAGCGTGGGCTCACGCTCATTCCCCTGGCGCGCGCCAGGGTGGCATGGTCACGGAGTGCTTCGAGAACGCGACGCCGCCTTCGGATCGCCGCCCGTTGCCGCCTTATTTTCTCCAGGTGGTCAGCGCCTCGGCGCCGCCTTCACAACGGCCTCCCCCGCACATGAGCCTGCTCTACAGGTCGCTCGGCCCGATTCAACTCGCCAAGGATCAAGCCGGCGCCGATCCCAACCCGCCTGGCAGCGGCACAGTCCGGTTTTATCAGATGATGGTTTTCAGCAATCCGGCGCCCGGGCAGGATGCAGCCTATAACGACTGGTATGACCACGAGCACGTGCCTGACGTGATGCGCAATGCCGGCTTTATTTCCGGCCAGCGCTTTGTCCGCACCGGTGCGGAACCGGGTAAGGAAATGGATCTGCCGCGCTACCTGGTGGTATTCACCCTGAAGAGCGCGGACCTGAAGGCCACGGGGGAGGAGATCGGTGCGCGAATCCGTGACGGGCGCACGCGCATGAGCCCGGCATTCAACACCGCGGGCGTGACGGCCATGTTTGCAACACCGCTCGGCGACCCTCCCCAGGCGGCCGCGCAGACACCAGCCAACCGTCCACCGATGGGCCCGAAGGTTGCGGACGCAAAGCCGGGAGACATGCGGCTCATGGTGTCGGGTGCTCTCATGGCGCCCTTCAAGCCCATCGCCTCCCAGTTACAACGGGCAGCCGGCCACCCGCTGGTGATCGAGTACGGCGCCGCGCGCGGCGATCTGCGGCAGGAGATCCTGGACGGCCAGGACTTCGAGGTCGCGATCCTGCTGCCGGATGTCAACCAGGAGCTCCTCGCCAAGGACAAGACGATTCCGGGAAGTTTCGAGATCGCCCGGCTGCCCGCCGGCATTGGCCTTCGCGGCGCTGTTGACGGCGTGGATGTCAGCACTCCGGCGGCCCTGAAATCGGCCATGCTGAACGCCGCTGCGGTTCGTTACCAGATCAATGGCGCGGGTCAACCGACATTCGACAGGATTGTCGCGCAGCTGGGTATCGCCGCACAGGTCAAGGACGCCAATAAACTGAAGATCCCGCGCGACTTCCCGCTTGCGCCCGGCCAGTATGAGCTCGACGTTTTTCCCATCAGTGAGATCCTCAGCAACAAGAGTCTGCGCAGCCTGGGACCGGTGATCGCGGAGTTCCAGGTGCCGGTGGTCATGGAAGCGGTCATTGGCCGGCACGCCAGGGATCCGCAGGCCGCGAAGGCGGTAATCGACTTTCTACGCGGACCGGCGGTCGATGAGGCGCTGAAGGCCAACGGTATGGAAAAGCCCCACTGATGCCTTCAACGTTGGAAGCGCTACTTGCCGACCTTCACTCCGTAGCGGGCCGCGTATTGCGCGGAGCCGGCGGTTTCCTCACAGTCATACTCGGAGAAGGCCCCATAGTCGGGACGCCAGTCCACGACGATAGGCGGTTTCGACCACGTCCTGGTGTAAGCCTGGGGATCGTCGAACGAAAAGGTGAGCTCGAGATTCCTGCCGCCGTTGAGTTTTCGAATACGCAGTGTTTGATGCAGCGCCTCGCTGTGCGGGTCGTGACCCACCCCGAGGATCGTGTGCGTGTCGATGCCGGTCGTATCCACCACGAGCGTGTCGCCCTGCCAGTGGCCGACGGAGTAGCCCTCATAGGAAACCGGCGCCTTCACGGACGACGTTTGGTCGAGATGGATACGGATCGTCGAATGCATTTCCTCCTGGATGACCAACACCTCGCGGGCTGTTTGAATGATCTTGAAGGGAAAATTCAACGACAACTCGGTTGCCATGCCCATTGGCCGGCAGATATCCGAGAGTGTGCCGATCGGAGTGCCCGCCAGGGCCATCTTCTGGAAGTAGTTCACCCGCTCGAGTGTTTGGGGCCGGTAGGGTGGCGGCTCGGCATCCACCGCTACCAGGCGCGGGTTGACATAGGCGCCCTCCAGATCGTGTGGATCGGATGAGGGTGCCGGATACCCCGGCGGAACCGGTTTCTGGTAAGGCGCAAGGAACGCGGGTATGGGTCGCGCGCCGTCAGGCGGTGATGGCGGCTGCAAAGGCGACGATTCCGAGCCGGCGGACGGTGCGCCGGGATTCACCGCAGGCTTCGACGCTGGAGACGCCGTAGATGGGGTGCCGGACGCAGCCGTAGTCTGTGACGGCCCTGCGCCGCCGGAGAGTGGACCACCGCGGCCGCCGTTGCCTATCAATGTCCGGCCGTCCGCCAATGTAACGGAGGCCAATGTGCCTCCGAAGGTCCCATCACGCCGGGGATGAAAGGCGACAGCGACCTTGTCTCCCGCTTTGACGTCGGAGGCTGACCAACCCAGGCGCACGTTGATATTGGGCGCTCCGCACTCGATGTCCCAGACGACCGTCTTGCCCGTGTCGTCACGCACCAGCACGTGCATCCAGGAATGGGGATTCGTCCACTCGAATGACTTCACGACACCGCGGATGGTGAGCGTCTTGCCATTGTCGAATGCGCTGAAGGAGTGATGCGCCTGCGCCAGACAGATCCACATACAACTCACTGCCACGATTGCACGCATCAAGGCCAGATTCACTCGGATGCCACCTACCTCACGAGCCTCGTTCGAGCGAATATCGATCACGACTGCAACGCAGGTGTGCTACCCGCCGGGGCTGTCGTGTAGCAAGCGCCAGCGCGCCGAATTTTTCGGCGCGCATCCTCGACTGCCGGCAGGCTGTCCCGGAGAAACGCCAGAATGGGGTTGCGCTCCAGGGGGAGCGCGGCAACCTCGACATCGAGAGCGAGATACGCTTCTCGGCTGGCCTGCGCGCTGATCCGATGAGCGATCAGGTAGCCGTGCAACAGGGGGGCCATCGCCGCAGGCTCCGGCCCACGGGTCTCGAGCCCACGGCCGCGGCCGCGTCGTGTCTGAACCCAGCCGCCCTCCTCCAGAATCCGGACAGCCTGTCGCATGACGGTGCGGCTGACCGCATAGCGCTCGCAGAGTTGGACTTCGGACCCGAGCCGCTGTCCGGCGACGCACTTCGCGCCGCCAATCGCCTCGGTCAGTGCCTGCGCCACGGCAGCCGCTTGGCTCATCGAGCCGTCGCAATTGGCGCGGACCGTTGTTGTGTCAGTCAAGTTCTGAGATACCGGCTCGAGCCGCTCTAGGAGAGATTTCGCACACTGTGTCCACAGAACGATGATCGCCTCGTCGCTGCTCACCGCCGCGTCCTCGCTTGCGAGGCGCTGAAGGGTTGCAAACGCCTCGCGCGCCTGCGCCGCTGACACTCCCAAGCGTAGTAGCTGGTCACCCATCGCCTGCACGAGACTGGAGGCAGAGGGTGCCTCGACCACCATCCCGCCCCGCGGACCACGTCGCATCCGCGCGCAACCACGCCACTGCAAAATTCGAATGGCCTCTCGCACCGCGAGCGCGGCCACGTTGTGGCGGTCCGCGATCTCACGTTCGGAGCCGTAGCACAGTCCAACAGGCCAGCCGCGCGCGATCAGGTCCTCCTCGATGAGTCGGACTGTTTTCTGAGCACGTTTCAAAAACCCCGCTCCACTACGCTCAGAAGCCACGGGGGACGGCCTTTTCTCCGCGCTCCACCCGGTCGAGACACACATCCTCGCGCCATGGGACTTCCAGCTTCTTACGGAAGATAAAATGGCGCTCCCAGGGCTGCGCCAAAACTTCCGGATCCGTCGACGTCACTCGATAGTCGAGTCGCTTACCCTCTTGGCTAACCGAGAAAACTTCCTCGACAGTGAGTGCCTCGCTGTTCGGAATGCTGTCATCCAGCAGCGTCTTCGCATTGCGGCCGCGCGTAGTGACAACCAGGGTCCCGCCTTGCCAATGCCCCGTTGAGACCCCCGCGGCCATCGGATAGGGAATGGGATAAGAGCGCCCATCGACGTGAATCTGGCGCTGCAGATGGTTCCATTCGAGAAGGATGGTGACGTCATCCGCGCGCGCCAGAATCTGAATGGGCGTGGGCAGGCTCATCATCCGCGGCACTCCGGGATTTGAGCAGTGCGCCGTCAGGTCGAACGACAGATCACCTCGCGCACGCGCGCGACGGTGCTGCTGTCGTTGCTTTTCTCCCCGTGCGGTCAGCTGCGGCGGGCTGTTGCCATCGCCGGGCAGACCCGAGGCTTGCAGGTCGATCTGCCACACACCCTCGAGAGATGCCGCCTCAGCGGGTACCGGCGTGCCGTAGCCGGCAGCCCAGGACCGCCCGGTAGCGACGACCCCCAGCAATACCAACAAACAAGCGAACCGACGACGACTCAACCATGTCCCCTCGACTTCTTAGGAGCCGGATGGCCCCCGCCGCGGCACTATATAGGCTGTGACAACGGCACGGTCGCCGCGGTTCTTGGCGTCCGCATGCCGGACGAACCGGACGAGACCCCTCACCGGCGCCGCGGGCGGAGCGCGAAAATTCACAGGACCAGCTCGGCACTGGCAATCTTCTGCGCGATTTCGGCGGCCGCCTGGCGCAGGTGCGGAGTGAATTGCTTGATAGCGCGGGTCGAGGCCATTGCAGAAGAGAGCCAGACGATGGTCACACAGGCCGACACATGGCCATTGACCGTGATCGGTACGGCGATGCTGGACGTTTTCGTCACATACGGCTCGTTCAAGCGTGTGGCGTAACCGTTGCGGCGCACGATGCGCAACATACTGTCGATCGCCCCGGGCGCCAGGTAAGGCTCATCGGCCTCTTGCTCTTGCGCGCGTATGTTCTCGAGGATCTCCTCCCGCTCCGCATCCGGGCAGAAGGCCAGATAAGCGCGCCCGCTTGCCGTCCTGAGCATCGGTACCTCTCTGCCCAGCATCGCCCGGTCCACCGAGAGCGGGCTTCTCGGATGGGTTGTTTCCCGCACCACCATCATGCCACTGCGGTAGGTCGCAATGTTGACTGGCCAGACGAGTTGCTGCAGCAATCTCGACAGGATCGGTCCGACCGCCTCAGTCAAGCGTACGTCCGTATCATAGCCGCCGCTCAGAAGACGCGTGCGAATGGTGACCACGAAACGATTGTCGCTCGCGCTGCGGCGGACATAACCGAGCTCCTCGAGTGTCTCCAGCAGTCGATGCGCGGTGGGACGCGGCAACTGCAAGGCCCGCGCCGCATCGGCCGGCCTGACCCCACCGGTCTCGTTGACCAGTTCCAGTAACGCCAGTCCACGCTCGAGCGAGCGCACACTCTCGCGCCGACTCCCCTGCTGCACTCGCTTCAGCATGTCCGTACCCCGGACGATCCGCCTGTGGAGTGGCGAACTTAGCACCTTTTGCCCCTACCTTACCTGCAATGCCGGCGCCAGTGCCCGACAAGCGCACACGGGGAGTCCTCGGGAGCGCTTATGACGCATGTGCGCCGCATCCCTGCGCCGACTGCCCGACTCGCTTTGAATGAGGTCGTCCCGTGTCTGCTGAGGTGTTGCCTCCATCCGCGTCCGTCATCGTCATCGGTGCTGGGCCCACCGGGCTCACTGTCGCCGCTCTGCTCGCGCGCTACGGCATCGAAGTGCTGATGCTCGAGCGCAACGCGAAGCAGCTCGACATCCCCCGTGCCATAGTGCTCGACGACGAGGGCGCGCGCACGCTGCAGGCGGCGGGGGTCATTGACGCACTGATGCCACTGCTGGTAGAGGGTGACGGGCCGATCTTTTATGAGGACGACGGCTCCGTGCTCGCTGCCATCAACGGCGGTACGGCGGAATATGGCTTTCGCAAGCGCTATTTCATGCATCAACCCGAGCTCGAGCGGGTGTTATACCAAGGGCTTGTACAATATCCGAACGCGCGAGTGTGTTTCGGCGCGGAAGTCGTGAGCCTGGAGAACCTTGCGGACTGCGCCCGGGTTGGCGTACGCCATGGCGATCGCGTGCAACACATCGTTGCTCGAGTGGTTCTGGCTTGTGATGGCGCACGCAGCGCCGCGCGCGAGCTCCTCGGAATCAAGATGCAGGGCGATACCTATCAGGATGACTGGCTGGTGGTGGATACGCTGAACGATGCGGATACGTCCCGTAGCAGCAAAGCCCATTGCTCCCTTCGCCGACCTTACATGAGTATCCCGGCGCCGCGTGGAGGGCGCCGCTATGAATTCAAACTCCTGCCCGGCGAGACCCGCGAGAGTATGGTCAGGCCGGAGGCCGTACGAGCGCTCATCGGTCCCATCCGGTCGTTGGACGATCCGGACATCGTGCGAGCGGCGGTCTACAGCTTCGAGGCCCGCCTTGCCGAGCGCCTCATCGACGGCCGCACGCTACTGCTGGGGGATGCGGCGCACCTGACGCCCCCTTTTGCCGGCCAGGGGATGAATGCCGGTCTGCGCGATGCCCTCAACGTCGCCTGGAAGGTCGCACTCGTCATCCGCGAACAGGCGAGCCTGGGACTGTTGCAAAGCTACGAGGCGGAGCGGCGCGACGGCGTCTGGGCGATGATTCAACTCGCCGTCGCCATGGGCGAGGTCATCATGCCACGCAGTGCCCTGGAGCGCGCCATCCGCGCTGCGCTGTTGGAAAAGCTCAGTGCCTTTCCGGGCGGCCGCGAGTACCTGCTCGGCATGCGCTTCAAACCTCGACCGCGCTTCACCAGCGGCACACTGGTGGACTTCGAGCATTTCGCCGTCCCCGGCTCATTGGTCGGATGCATGGTGCCACAGCCGCGTGTCGCAGCGCACGGCAGAACCTGGATGCTCGATGAGTTGCTCGGCACAGGCTTTGCGCTGATTACCCAGTCCCCCGATGTCGCTGAGTTCGCGGTACGACACCGCGAGCAGTTGTGGCCCGAGCTGGCGCCGGTCCTGATCCATCTTGCCGGGCCTGCCGGTGGCCCTGGGATCACGGATGATCCGCACGGTGTTGTGATTCACGCCCGCAACCTCGAGCCTGCGGTGGCGGCAGCCTTCAAGGCGCACCGCGACCAGTTGCTGCTGGTTCGCCCCGACCGCCATGCTGCGCTCTCCTTCTGGCCTCACGACGCGGCCCTGGCGGTGGCGGCTTTTCGAGCGCGCCTGCGTCCTTAGTTAATTGGAAAAAGTAGCCCGGCGCCCCTCTTTCGGACGTCGGCTGCGTGTCCGCGCGCAGTACTGACTTCGCTTCAGAAGTGGACGCTCACTTCCAGCCCCCACTCGCGCGGCCGGCCTGGATCGACGCTTTGATAGCCAAAAAATCCAAACCCGTTCTGCGCGGCGGTCAGATAGTAACGATTCGTCAAGTTAGTGCCAAAGAGCGCTACGCTCCAATTGGATCGCTGCGGCGCGTACTGCGCGCGCATGTTCAACAAACCGAAAGCCGGCAGCACCAGGTTGCCGGTCGAGGAGCTGTTGCCCGAGTAGGTGCTGTCGGTGTAGGCAAATGCGGCCGAGAGTGCCAAATCGCCCGCTTGCCCGAGCGGCAGAGCATACTGCGCAGCGAAGGAATACTGCCACTGCGGCGCGCCCGCCAACGGCTGGGCCCGGCAGTACTGCAGTGACGTCAGGCCGGCTGGAGTGAGCTGCGAGCAGGTGGATGCAATCAAGAGACCGTTGCCATCGGCCAGCGCGTCATAACCCTGGCGCAGATTCGATACCGCGGCATTGAGGGACAAGGCGGTGGTCGCCTTGAACACCAACTCGCCCTCCCAGCCATACAGATGCATTCTACCGACGTTGGAGAATCCTTGAAACACGCTCGGCGGATTCACCGAGATCACCGGCGCCGTAATCTGCATATCGGAGTACTTCATGTAAAAGCCGGTGAGATTCAGGCGCACCCGGTTGTCGAAGAATTGACTGCGCACTCCGGCCTCGTAATTGCGCACCTTCTCCGGATTGAACGCCGTCACACCACCGTTGACAGCGGCCGAATTGAGAGTTGCCGCGGAGGTGCCGAAGAATTGCCCGGGCTCATCATTGAAGCTGCCGGACTTGTAGCCGGTCGAGGCGGTGATATAGGTCATCAGCTCCTCGAGCCATTGATACTGGAGGGTTGCGCGGTAGTCCGTGGAGGACCATTCGTTATGGTTGAAAAACTCGGTCCCGGGCTCGACGGCCGGCCGGTCGGTCTGGTAGGCAGCGATGGATTTGTGGTCGGACGAGTAGCGCACGCCGCCGGTGACGCTCAGCTTGTCCGTCAAGGCCACATCGGCCTGCGTGAATATCCCGTAGCTGTGGGTGGTGAGCGCGCTATAGGCGAGTGACCCCGAGCAACACAACCCGGAGCTGAATGGTGGCGCGTAGGTCAGGAGCTGATTGTTTTGCTGGCGCAGCGGATTCTCGTAGAAGTAATACAACCCGCCCACGACATGCAGTCCCCTACTGGCGTACTTCAGCTGAATCTCCTGGGAAGCGCTCGGATCGTCATCGAAGTCGGTGAAGCGGGCTGCCCCGACTCCCGCCGGGGGCGTCGACGAGCGCGTGATCGAGTCCACCCAGCCGCTCACCGAGCGCAGCGTGAGGCTCGGGGACAACGACCCGTCGACCGCGAGGGAGCCCAGCGCCATCGACTGCCGCTGCCCATAGTCGCAGTAACCCGGATTGCCGAGGACGGTCCTGCCGTTTGCCTGCGCCGAAAGCGTATTCACCCCCACGTAGCAGTTGCCGTTGGCGGTATAACCCCCAGCATAGACGAAGCGTGGGTCATTGGCCGTGAGCGCCGGCTGCCCTTCATTGACCAACAGCGTACTCAACGAATGCATCAAGGCGTCCGTCGTGTTCAGCGCGGTAATGACGGTTGGCGGCCGATCGCGCCGGTCCAGTGAATAGCTCCCGGTGGCATCGATCGTCAGGGCGTCGGTGGGCTGATACCGCACCGCGATGCGTGAGACCACGTTATCGATATTGCCGGCCTTCGCATCAACCGGTCCCCCTACCAGATTGACATAACCGTCGCGCCGGAAGTCGCCGGCCTGGGCACGAACGAAAAGCCGATCGCTCAGCGGAATGTTGACGAGACCTGTCACATCCTGGCGGTCGTACGCACCCGCCGTGGCGGTGAAGTTCGCCAGGAACTGATCGGACGGTTTGTTGGTGATGTAGCGAATCGCCCCGCCACTGGAATTTCGTCCGAAGAGCGTGCCTTGTGGACCGCGCAGCACCTCCACGTTGGCGACGTCGAGCAATTGCAGCAGCGAGCCGTTGGTGCGCGGCAGGTAGAGATCGTCGACATACAGCCCCACGCCGCGCTCGATCGACTCACGGCCCGAGGGTTGGCCGATGCCGCGAATGGTGAATACCGGCTTGAGACTCTCGGGGTCGTTGTTGCCCGAGACATTCAACCCCGGGGTGAAGCGGGCCAGGTCCCCGATGTCGGTAATCCCTTTGGCTATCAGGTCCTCTCGAGACTCCACGACCACCGAGAGCGCGGTCTGTTGCAGGTTGGTTGCACGGCGTTCCGCCGTAACCACGATCTCTTCCAGGCGCAGTTCGGACGAATCCGCTTCATCCGCCTGAGCCACCGTGAGGTGTGCACCCGAGCACAGCGCCATGGCCGCGCCCGAGATCATCGTGGGCCTGGCGATCGCCGCTAGTATCCCGCCAAAGCCTGTTACGCCATTCTTCACTGACCGCCCCCCCATTGTAGCCATGCTACGACGCCCCGTCCGACGACATTCCGTACCGGTTCCGTGACGCCGACGATTTCGCTCGGATGCGCACCCTCGGGGATGTCTGCCCGGCGGAGCAAGTGTCCTCGATTCACCGTCCGTATCCCGGACGTCGCCGCCTCCAGGCGCGCCCGTGTCTCGATAGGTAGCTGCGGCGCCGACACGCGTACGAGTCGGCCGTGCCGATCCAACACCCCTTGCGGGCGGCGCGTCTAGAAAATGCTTCGCGGGTTGACACGCCCGGAGCGGCGGTTGCCCGGGCCTTTGAAGGGCTGCTCGAAGTTCCAGGCCGCGACGATCTTGCCTGCGGTATCGAAGCGAAATAAAACCGCGAAGGCGCTGCCGTCGTCGTTCTCCTCTGGCGAGCCGACCAGCGGCGTATCGGGGCTGGCTGAACGATCGCTCCCCGCGACACCCGCGGCGGATTCTCCGTCGCGCTTGATGATGACTGGCGGTGTCACCACAGCTGGTTGGGAGTTGGCGCCGATCAGGACCACCAGGTCGCCCTCGGCCACCGAGTGTCGCACGTCCCACTTCGCGCCCTTCGCAATCGCCGCGGCGAGCGCGGCGCGCCACGCATCCCGGCCGTCAGCGATGCGACCGTCGTGCTGTTTGATGGAGCTTGCCACGTAACGGCGCAGATGCGCTGCCAGGTTGACATCCGGGCCCAGCCCCTCGAGGAACGCGATACCGCGGGCCGTGTTGCGATCCTCGGTGGAGGGGTCGGCGCGCGCCGCCTGCCCGAGCGCCACGAGCCCGAGCAGGGCTAGCAGAATGACCTGTTTGAACAGGGCTTGGCGCGACACCCGCCCGCACTCAGAACGACCCATTGGTGTTCCTGGGCTGCTTTGGAACAGCCGGCTCGTCGAGCGATTGCCAGAAACCCCAGTGCTCGATGATTTTGCCCTGCGCATCGAAGCGGAACATGTCGATGGCCGCGCCGCCCGGGTGATTCGGCAGGATGTTGTACCCGATCAGCACCACGAGGTCGTGCTGCGCGAGCGCGAACTTGTTGACCAGGCCGCCCAGGCGCTTCTCCTTGGGGATCGCGTCGAACACGGCGAGAAATTTCAAATAGGCCTCGCGACCGTCTGCCATGGCCGAGCCGTGGTTGATCAAGCTCGGGCCCACGTACTGGTCGAACAGATGCTGCGTATCGCCACGTCCCCAACCGGCGATGAACGCCAGGGCATTGGCCTAGTTGCGCTCCTGGATGGGGCCGGCGAGGGCCACGCC
>FTGX01000233.1_pt1 | contig 10008 bp, 6 predicted proteins | sample 1640811 | NCBI WGS metagenome assembly FTGX01 (sample SAMEA3914789, study PRJEB12502) | metagenome | biome: forest; material: soil | place: Canada | collected 2011-07-03 | depth 0.3 m
ACTTTCTGACCTGTCGTGATATCGCCAGTCAACGAGACCATGCGCACGGCGGGATGGCCGACGAGCCCGGCGCCGACGCTGTCGCCACGGCCCGGTAGGATGTTGATTACGCCCGGCGGAAAGATGTCCGCGATAATAGGGGCCAGCATCAGCGCCGTTAACGGCGTTTGCTCCGATGGCTTCATGACGACGACATTGCCGACAGCCACCGGCGCTACGATCTTCCATGCGGACATCAGGAGAGGAAAATTCCACGGCGCGACACTTCCCACCAAGCCGACGGGATCGCGGCGGAGCATGCTCGTATGGTTGGCGACGTATTCACCAGCGGCGCTGCCGGTCATGCAACGGGAAGCTCCGGCAAGAAACCGGATCACATCCACAATGAAAGGCATCTCCTCGGTGAGCATGCTGCGATAGGGCTTGCCGCAATTCAGGGATTCGAGCCGGGCGAAGGCTTCGGACTGGACTTCAATACGATCCGCGAGCTTCAGCAGCAGCGCGGAACGTTGTGCCGGCGTCGTCAGCGACCAGGAAGGAAACGCCTCGTTGGCGGCACGAATCGCCTTCTCGAGCTGTTCCGGAGAGGCTTCGGGGATTTTGGCGAGTACCTTTCCCGTCGCGGGATTGAAGATGGTCTCAGCCTTACCTTCGCCGTCGAACAGTTCCCCGTTCAGCAGGAGTTTCGTATGGGCGATAGAAGGTGCCGCGTCAGACATGTAACCACCTGGCTTGCTGTGAATGGGGAACCGGTCGGGATGGTGTCGGAACGCGTCAGCCATGTGAAATTCAAAATTCTATGGCTTCTGTATCGATATTTCCGATCGCGGGTGTCACTCGAGTTTCAGCTGCGCTCTTGCGCGAGCTGACGGAAGATATTCGACACCTCACTCTGCTTGGATCCGCGGCGCCAGACGAGGCCTACATCCAGCGTTGGCAGCTCGACCTCCAGTGAGCGGGCCTCGAGCCGGTCGCCCTCCAGGGACCAGGGCCGGTAAGTCATATCGGGGAGCACCGTGATGCCGGCACCCGTCGCCACGAGTCCACGCACCGCCTCGACCGAGGAGGTGTTCAACACGATGTTGGGGCGTAGGCCATGCGCACCCCACCAGCCGCTGGTGATCGCCGGCATCTCATCGATCGACAAGGCGATCAGCGGCTCCTGCGCGATTTCGGAAAAGCCGATCAAGGTCTTCTTGGCGAACGGATGACTCGGCGCCATCCAGACGCGGTTCCGCGACCGCACCAGGGTTTCATAGCCCAGGGCAGTCCGGTTTTCCAGGTTCGAGATGATCATGAGCGCGAGCTGCAGCTCCCCATTGACGAGCAGATGCTCGATATAGGGTCGCTCCTCCTCGACCACTTTGACTTCCACGTTCAAAAACACGCGGCGAAAGCGCGCCAGGATGTCGGCAAGGAAATAGCCCGCGACCAGGCTGGTCACGCCCAGGTTCAGTGTGCCCGTCACCGCTTCCGGACGGGTGCTCAGCGCCCGCCCCGCATCGTCGACCGCCGAAAGAATCAGCCGGGCGTGGCGCATCATCTGGTGGCCTTGATAGGTGAGCGCCACCCCTTTGGAGTTTCGCTCGAACAGCACGACGCCGGTCTGGTCCTCGAGCGTGCGGATACTTTCGGTCACCGCCGACTGGGAAATGGCCAAGCGCACGGCGGCGGCCGAAATCGAGCCCGTCTCGGCAGCCGCCAGAAAATAGGATATTTGTCGAAGCGTGATATGCATCGGAATCTCCTATGGCGAAGCCCCACCATAGGAATTTCCGGCCGATATCGGCAGGAGTCAAGCTCAATCGCCTGACAGGCCAGGAAAACAGTGCTCTTCAGGGGACGATGCGCTTGTCGAACGCGACCTCGAGTGCCGCATATCTACGCGGATCGCGATACTTGATCCGCAGGGCGGCGCCCATTCCCAGCAGCAGTGAGCCAAACAGCAGCAGCAGGAAAATCCATTGGATGGGTCCCTGCACGCCCAGCAGAACGTCGAGGCTCGTGAACGCGAAATAGATAAAAGGCGCCAGTAACAACACGGCCAACAGGGGCGCAATCTTCGTATGCCAGAGCCGGGAATCGACTCCGGAGCGGCGGAAGAACACGAAGACCGCAATGCTCGCTATGCATTGAGTGATGATCATGCCCAGCGCGCCGATTCCCGTGAACCAGGTGAACAGCGTCGTGTAAGGATCGAGCTTGAGAATGGCGAACACGGCGACGACCGTCCCCACCATCACTGTCTGCACGACGCAGGCGTAGTAGGGTGATTTGTGCACGGTGTGAGTTCTGCTCAGTTTTGGCCACAAAATGTTATGTCGCCCCAACGAGAACAGGTAACGCGCCACGTTGTTGTGGAACGTTAGCGCCGAAGCGAACATGCTGGTAATGGTGAAAATCTGGAACAGCTCCGCTCCGGCCGGCCCCAGTGCCCGCTGGCCCACGCGGAAGACGAAGTTGCCTCCATCCGCGCGCGCCATCGCGACAGCATTGTCCGGCCCCGCGGAATTGACGATCAGCCACGCGGTCAGGGCATAGAACGTCCCCATGAAGATCACGGCGATGTAGGTCGCGCGCGGCACCGTGCGCACCGCGTCGCGCGCCTCCTCGCTGTAGATCGCGGTCCCTTCGAAGCCCATGAAGGCGGCATGCGCAAACATCAGCGCAACACCCACCGCACCGGAAAAAACCGGCAGCGGCGATAACAGTGCAGCCGAGAATCCCGTCGTGGGCCGACCTGGCCCGAAAACGATGCCCAGGTCGAGCAGGAGAATGATTCCGGTCTCGAGCAATAACAAACCCGCCAGAACCCGTGCGCCTGCTTCCAGGTGCCGGACGCCCAAACCGAGGCAGGCCGCCATCGCGATGAAGGAAAATACCCACCAAGGAGCGTCCACGCCGAAATGTGTTCGCACATATTCCGCGGCGTAGAACCCTATGCCGCCGTAGAGTCCGAGCTGCACGGCGTTGTAGGAAAAGATCACCAGCGAAGCCGAACCCATTCCCAGGGTAGTGCCCAGGCCCTTCGTGATGAAGGCATAGAACGCCCCGGCATTGGAGACATGCCGGCTCATCGCCACAAAACCGACAGAGAAGACCAGGAGCACCGCAGCCACGAGCAGGAATGTGTCGACGATGCCCAGCCCGTTGCCGGATCCCAGCATGACCGGAAACACCGCCACCACCACCGTCAGTGGCGCCGCGGCGGCCACCACGAAGAAGATGATCCCCATGGTCCCGATACTGTTCTTTGCCAGCTCCATGTGGTGCGTCCGCCCGGGGTCGGGTGGACAGGGCGGCGATTTTTCCAGCAGCTCGTTCAGCATGGTCACTCCCGTGCCTGCAGCCATGGCCCGCTCCAACCCCCCAGGTGGGCGCGGCTTTTAAAACTTGTATCCGATCGAGACCGACAACATGCGCGGCGGCGCTACGTGGGCAATCCTGTAACCGTTGAAAGTCTGATCGAATGTCTCGGTAAAATACACCTTGTTCGTGATGTTCGATCCGACCAGGGAGACCGACAGGCCGCCCGAGGCCTCCAGTGTCAGCGCGGCATCGTGGGTGATGTACGGCGAGCCGTAGTTGACCTCGGTGTTGACGATACCGAAATAGCGGACCCCGGTGTAATGTCCGTTGTAAGCGACCGTAAGGCTACGATCCCCGGGAAGAATGAATGCCTTGCTCGCACCCCAGTTTGACACCCACGGCGGCGCGTTGATGGCGCGCTGATCTTGCCCAGTGGGGACGAGGGGCGTGCTGATATCCTTCACCCACAGGTCGTTATAGGCTATCGATCCCATGAGTGTCAGGCCGGGCAACGGCCTGCCAACCAGCTCGAGCTCGCCCCCGTGCGAGGTGGCATCCTTGTTGATGATGGAGAAGGACACGCCGCTGAAAGAGAACTGCTGCGAGTCCCGGTATTCGTAGACGAAACCCGCCAGGTTGGCGGTGAGCCGGTGGTCGAAGAAGCTGGTCTTCAGGCCGGCCTCGTAAGCGTAGAGCTTCTCCGGCTTGAAGGGCAGCTGGTTGGGAAGGACAAAGCCATCCGGCGCCACACTGTACCCGGCGGACTTCACTCCCTTGCTCGCGCTGACGTAGGCCAGGATGTCGTCGGTCACTTTGTAGTTCAATCCGGCCTTACCGCTCCAGTCTCCATAGTCCTGGTGCATGTGGAGCAGACCCAGACCCGAAACGACACCGGGTGTGCCCACCCCGAAAATCGCGGCACAGCCATCGGCGATCGTCTCGTAACAATTGAAAAGATAGGTGTATTTCTGGCGATCCCAGGTATAGCGGCCGCCGAGCACGGCGGTCAGCTTGTCTGTGAGGTCGTATTCACTCTGCGTGAATAGTGCGGTCGACTGGGTACGTAACGAATAGTCGACGCTCGATTGCGCACCTCGCGGCACCGTGTCGACGAGCGGCAGATTGGCCGGGCTGCGATCGAGCGAGCAGGCCGTGGGCGAGTCCGGATCGCAGAAGGTCGGGAGGTTGTACCCTATATTGTACAGGCCATCGATGTCGAAGTAGAAGGCGCCGGCGGTCAGGCGGAACCTGCCGGTCGACTTCTGAATCCGCAGCTCCTGGGAGAATTCCCGGGAGTCCGCGCTGTCCGTGTACGCTGTCTGAAAAAGTTTGCCGTTGTCCGTATCCTCGCGGTAGAGGATGTTGTACTTGTCGTAATTCGTGACGGAATACAGGGTGAAATCGCCAATATCCTGGCTCAGTGTCGCGGCGATCGTCTTGACCTTCTTGTGGATGGCGCCCGGATCGTTGACCTCGCGCACCCAGGCTTGCTGGGGCGCGCGATAGCCGTAATAGTCGTTGCCCGGCCCCGTACCGTAGACATCGACATTCGCCGGAATCAGGTGCGGATAACCGTTCGCACCGTAATAGGCCGGAGTCGACATGCCCGGGTCATTGTTGCCATGGGTCGTCCAGGCCTCCAGGCGCAGTGTGAGCTTGGTGGTCTCGCTCAGTTTTGCGGCGACCTGGCCGCGCCCGGCCCAAATATCCTCGGCAGCCAGGTCAGGCCCGAGAAGATTCTTGGTGTAGCCGTCGCGCTGGCTCCGGTAGACGGCTACGCGCGCCGCGAGATCGTCATTGCCGCCGTCGAAGGCGGCCTGGACGCGACGCAGATTATAGTCACCCAACGACGCCTCGACCGACCCGCTGGTGCCCGCGCTAGGTTGGTTACTGATGAACTGAATCAAACCGCCGGTCGCGTTGCGACCAAAGAGCGTCCCTTGCGGACCCCGCAATACCTCCACACGCTGAACATCGTATATCGGAAACCCCGTTGCGGCCGAATTGCCGACATAGACGCCGTCCTGGTACACGGCGATCGGCTGCTCCTCGTGCGGTGCGGCGTCGGACTGACCGATTCCGCGAATGCTGAACGCCGTGACGGCCGTGCCGGCGTTGGGGATCGCGGCGAGGCCTGGAACCACTTTCGCCAGATCTTCCGGCCGTTTGATACTGAACTGCGCCATCTCTTCCGCATTGACGGCCGTCACCGCGATGGGGACCTTCTGGAGGTTTTCACTGCGGCGGTTGGCCGTCACCACGACTTCGCTCAATTGCTCGTCGCTGCCCGGCGTGCTGTCGGATGAGTCCGCCGCTCGTGCGGGTGCCGCGTACGAGATCCCGACAGTCACGCTTACGCAGGTCAAAACGGCTGCGGAAATAACGCGACGCCGAATGAATTCGAGCCCGCCGCCCAGATGTAGCCCTATCATCATCAAACCTCCCCGAGTGAAATTGCCGGCTTGCTGCGAACTGTTATTTTTTTTTCGCGGCGGATCTCCATCGCCGACGAGCCTAACAAGATCACCGAGCCCCCTGAAATTCATTATCCGGGAAGTCCATGATCGGAAAAATCGATATCAAATGGGAAAGGCGGCACCAAGTCAGGGCCTTCTGCCCAACGAGTGTGCAAAAGTGTCGATAATTTGAATGGGGGAGGAACGTCGCTCCCGCGAGCGACGCGGAGGTCGCCGCCTCAGCGAGCTTCGTCAGCGGTCTGAAAGGTCAGGACCTGGCCGCGCGTGCCAGCGTCAGTGCCGCATCCTCGATCATGTCCTCCTGCCCGCCCACCATACCGCGGCGGCCCAGTTCCAGGAGGATCTCGCGAGCCTTGACCCCGTACTTGAGTTCCGCTCGCTTCGCAAACAGGAGAAAGGACGAATACACGCCGGCGTATCCCAACGTCAACGAGTCCCGGTCGATGCGGATCGGGTGGTCCATCAACGGCACGACGATATCTTCGGCAACGTCGGAAATCTTAAAAAGATCGACACCGGTTTCGATGTCCATGCGCGCGCAGACCGCCACCAGCACCTCCATCGGTGTATTGCCGGCACCCGCGCCGAGGCCGGCGGCTGCGGCGTCGATCCGCGCGGCACCGGCTTCGATGGCAGCTATGGAATTGGCAACCCCCATCGACAGATTGTGATGGCCATGGAATCCGATGTCAGTTTCCGGCCGCACTGCCGCGCGCACCGCCTGAATTCGACTGCTGACGTCCCTCGGCAGCATATGGCCGGCCGAATCGGTGACGTACACACAGTTGGCACCGTAAGACTCCATCAACCGCGCCTGTTCGGCGAGCTTGGCCGCGGACGCCAGGTGCGCCATCATGAGGAACCCCACAGTGTCCATACCGAACCCTGCGGCAACGCTGATGTGTTGCTCACTGACGTCGGCCTCGGTGCAATGAGTTGCAACCCGGATGGTGTGGACGCCGAGGTCGCGCGCCATTCTAAGGTGGTCCACCGTACCGATTCCAGGAATCAGTAACGCCGAGATCTTCGCCTGCTTCATCAGTGGGATGACGGCATTGAGGTATTCCTCATCCGTGTGGGCTGGAAAGCCGTAGTTGACCGAGCTGCCCCCCAGCCCGTCACCGTGCGTGACCTCGATCAGGGGGACGCCGGCGGCGTCGAGACCCATCGCGACCTGACGCATCTGTTCGAGTGAAATCTGGTGACGCTTCGGATGCATGCCATCGCGAAGTGTCATGTCATGAACGAGAATCTTCCGCTGAGTCATGTCGGTTACGCCTTGGCGGTAAATTCGCCGGCGAACATTTCGCCGGTGCGGACCGCCGCGGCGGTCATGATGTCGAGGTTGCCGGAATACTTCGGCAGAAAATCTCCGAGACCCTCGACCTGCAGGTAAACCGACACCCGCTTGCCATCGAAGACCGGGCCGTTCATCACTCGATATCCCGGCACATACTGCTGAACCTCGCTGACCATGGCCCCGATCGCGGCTGTGATGCGCTCACGGTCCGGCTCCGACTCCGTCAGGCAATGAACCGTATCCCGCATGATCAGCGGCGGCTCGGCAGGATTGATGATAATGATGGCCTTGCCCCTTTTCGCACCACCCACGCGCTCGATCGCCGTCGCGGTCGTGCGCGTGAATTCGTCGATGTTCTTGCGTGTTCCTGGGCCCGCGGACTTCGATGCAACGGTGGCGACGATCTCGCCAAACGCGACTTGTTGGACGCTGGAGATGGCTGCCACGATCGGAACCGTTGCCTGGCCGCCGCAGGTCACCATGTTGACATTGCGGACGGATTTTCCCATGTGAGCGCGCAGATTCACGGCCGGAATGCAGAATGGGCCGATTGCCGCAGGTGTGAGGTCGATGACGAAGACGCCTGCGCCGGTGAGGAGATCGGAGGTCTCCCGGTGGGCGTAGGCAGAAGTTGCATCGAAGGCGACCCGGACATCGTCCTCGGCCAGGTGGGGCAGCACACCTCGCACGCCCTTGGCTGAAGTCTTGATGCCCATCTGGCGCGCCCGTTGCAAACCCTCGGAGGCCGGATCGACGCCTACCATCCAGACAGGATCGAGTGTCGTACTGCGCTTGAGTTTGTAGAGTAGGTCGGTGCCGATATTGCCGGGACCGATGATCGCCGCCCTGATTTTCACCACACCTTCCGCAGGCACTGTTCTTGAATAGTGCGCGCGAGAAGCGTATGTCAGCTGCATCACACCCGCAAACCGAGTAAATCTTTCTCTCTCACCTGGTGAGAAAATCGTGGCTGAACTCCTCACTACCGACACTTTTGACAATATCGGCCGAGCTCCCGGTCTGCTCATCCGAATTCTTCGGGACCAGGGGCGCGTTTCTCTGCGCAGGCAGGCCGAGGCACTGGGCATACCGCTCTCGACAGCCTACCGCCTGGCTGCGCAGCTTCACGAGGCGGGCCTGATTTCCCGCAACGGCCGTGGGTACTTTTCCGCGGGCCTCGAGTTGGCCCGACTCACCGAGGGGATTCGACCGGCCCGCGTGACAGCCGAGGCCGCTCGCCCGCATCTGCAGCGTCTCGCCCGCCGACTCAGGCTAACCGTTCACCTGGGGATCTTCGAAGAGGATATGGTGACCTACCTCAGCAAAGTGCACGGGGGTGGCCCGACACTTTTTACGCGCTCCGGAACCCAGCTCGAGGCGTACTGTTCTGCGATCGGTAAAGTTCTGTTGGCCGCCCTCCCCGATTCGCAGCTCGATCGCTACCTCGGCGCCGGGCAATTCGTGGCCCTTACGCCCAAGACCATCTGCTCACCCGAAGAGCTGCGCAAGGAACTCGGGGCGATTCGGTCCGCCGACTTTGCCATCGACGCCGGCGAGGTGTTGGAAGATCTTCGCTGTACCGCCGTGCCGATTCGGGATCGGCAAAAACACAGGGTTGCAGCAGTTTCGGTAGCACGGAAGCTCGGGGCAACGAGCGCCTCTGAAGAGAACGTAGTGCTGTCAGCACTACGCGACTGCGGTCGGCGGATCGAGGCGGATTTGTAGCAACGGATCGTCCCGCGTCGCCCCGTTGGGGCTTCTCGGGATTCCCTCCGCTGCGCTCCGGTCAAAAGTGCAACAGCCTGCTGCTCGCAACGACCACCAGCATGAGCGCGGCGACACAGAAGAACGCCACTGACAGGCTGCTTTGATGGGCAATGAACCCGATTCCCGCCGGACCCGCCAGAATCCCTGCGTAGCCCAAAGACGTGATCGCGGGTATGGCCACTGCTTGCGGGGTGGCCGTCTGACGACCCGCCGCCGTGTATAACACTGGCACGATATTGGAGCAGCCGAAGCCAACCAGCGCGTAGCCCACCAGGGCGATCTGCCACCAGGGAATCGTCGCGGCCAGCGCGATTCCCCCGGCGGCGAGCACGCCGCCGGCAGCGAGGATGGCACGCCTGCCGACGCGGGCGACAACGGCATCCCCCGTCAGCCGGCCCAGTGTCATGGCCAATGAGAAGCAGGCAAAGCCAAAGCCAGCCTGGGCCGATGGCACACCGCGTTGCTCTGTGAGAAACACCGCGCTCCAGTCGAGCATCGAGCCTTCCACCAGGAAGACGATGAAGCACAGCACGCCGATGAAGAGAACGATGCCGTGTGGAATTGCAAACAGCGGCCCTTCTCGCGGGTTACCGTAGGGTAACAACGCGCGGTAAGCCGTCAACAGCGCTATTACGATGGTGACCACTACGACCAGCATACTATCCAGCGCAGATGCATTGAATGTCAGCAAGCCGCTGGTGCTTGCAGCGCCGACGATCCCTCCAAGGCTGTAGAAACCATGGAAGCCCGACATCATCGGCTTGTCACTGGCACGCTCGACGATGACAGCCTGCACATTCACGACACAGTCCGTCGAGCCTAGCGCGATGCCGAAGACGAACAGCGTCGCGGCCAGCACTGTTGCCGACGACACGATCGCCAGCAACGGCAACGTCACACAAAGAAGCGCCGCAGACACCGCAAGCACGATCCGACAACCATAGCTCGTGCTCAGCGCGCCGGCGACAGGCATCGCGATAATCGAACCCCCACCCAGGCAGAGCAATGCAAGTCCAAGAGTGGCCTCATCCAAGCCAGTACGAGCCTTCGCAAAGGGCACGAGGGAAGCCCACGCCGCCGCGGCGAACCCCGCTATGAAGAATAACAGCCGCGTCGATCGTTGTTCGGGAAGAGCGCGTGCGAAATAGCTGATGC
>FTGX01000533.1_pt1 | contig 9600 bp, 1 predicted proteins | sample 1640811 | NCBI WGS metagenome assembly FTGX01 (sample SAMEA3914789, study PRJEB12502) | metagenome | biome: forest; material: soil | place: Canada | collected 2011-07-03 | depth 0.3 m
ACCTTACCTCGACCTGGTCAACGAAACCCTCGAGTATTTTGTAACGAACCAGTTGACCCTCGCCGGATATCGAGGCCATACGACCGACGGCTCCATCCCTTCCGAAACCCTCATGGCCGATCCGCAGTTCGTCCAGGAGTCGGCGTACGCGACCCTCCGGAGCGCGCTCTTTCCTCCGCCCTTGCCGTTCGATCGGTCGCTCGAGCTGACGCGAGCCTATTTCGATGCGATGGGTACTTCATTGTACACGGTGATGGAGGCCCTGCTGCCTGACCGACCGGGCGAGCACGCCGCGCGTGGCTATAGCTCCAGTGACATTCTGTTCGAGCGAATCGGGCTGTCGCGCATGGAGCACCAACTCCTCACCGATGGAACACTCACGGTCGAGCAGATCCATGGTTTGCCGGCAAGCGCCGCCCACTCCCGGGAGGGTCACCATGTGGTGGCTCTGAAGAGCGCCAAAGAGCATCCACCCGCGCCAGCAGCTCTTCAACAGCCGCGGCGATTCGAGGAGCTGTCGAACGTTCAGGTGTACAGTCGCCGGTTGGGTGTGTCGTACGAGCAACTTGCCGCCGTCGTGCGTACTGACTTCATAAATCCAAACACGTCGCTGGCCGCGCGTGTTGAAGCGCTTCAGATTTCCTTCGAGGCCATTCAAGCGTTGGGTGCCGGAACGATCGACGACGGTGCGTTCACGGAACTGCTTCCGGTCGGACTCGATCCGGTCGCCTATGGCGCGCATCCGGCCGCCCAGAAGAGCGACTACGGCCCGGTCATCGCGTGGTTAAAGGATGAAACACGCTTCCGGCAGATCATGGATCTCATCACGATCGCGAAGGCGCCGGGAAGTGACGATGTCTGTTCCGCCGCCAACCTGCGCTTGTGCTACGCAAATCCTGACCCGGATCGTCACGAGCTACGAGCTATCGATTTCGTGAGGCTGCTGCGCTTCATCCGCCTGTGGCGCAAGCTGGAGTTGACCATAGATCACACAGACGCCGTCATCTCGGCCCTGTTCCCCGCGGCCACGGCGCCAGGGGGCGGCGATGAGGCCAGCGATCTGAAACGCCTCGATGAGGGATTCAAGGTTCTGTTGGCGAGGATCGGCTTCCTGTGGCAGGTGCTCGACCTGCTCGCCTTGAGCCGCGATCGCGACATTCCGGCGCTACTGGCCTGTTGGGCGCCGATCGGTACCCATGGCGCCAAGTCACTCTATGCGCGGATGTTTCTGAGCCCGGAGATGCTGCGCCAGGATCCCGTCTTCGCCATCGACCCAAGCGGCAAGGTGTTGGTGAGCGGTGGCAAGCTGTTCGATCATGAGCCCTCGCTGCGCTCGGCCTGCCACCTCACCGGACCGGAATTCGAGGTCATCGCCGCGGCGCTCGGATTCTCGGCCGACACCGAGTTGACCCTCGATAATGTGAGCGCCGTTTACCGGCGCGGCTGGCTGGCGCGAACGCTTCGGCTGAGCGTCGTCGAGTTGCTGGCGCTGATCCGGTGTACCGGGTTGGACCCCTTCGCGCCGCTCGATGAAGCGCAGCACGACGGATCCCAGCAGCGCGAGCCACCCATGGTGCGGTTTGTGAGGCTGGTACAAGCTCTGCGGGCTGCATCGCTGAAGCCAGCGCAGGCGCTGTATGTGTTCTGGAACCAGGACCTCAGCGGCAAGGCGGCGCCCGGAGTCGACGTGGTGACCGGGTTGGCGCGCGCGCTTCGGGTGGAAACGATCGGCGTGGAGAGGCAGTTTTCCCTGGTGGACGATCCGGACGGCGCGATGACCAAGGGTCTGATGAACCTGGCCTATGGCGCCGAGGTGACCAACTTCTTCTTCTCGTTGCTAGAGGGATCCATCACCGTTTCCGTTGCGTACGCGCACGCCCAACCGCCATTTCCTGAAGGACTGTTGAGCGCAGGTGGCGGACGCCTCGCGTATGACGACCTGCGAAAAGTGCTCACCTATAGCGGCGTTCTCGACGAGCACGGTCCACTCGGCGCACTGAAGGCGGCTGCTGCGGGAAGTGAGCCGCTGCTGGCCGCTTTGGCGGCGCTTGAGAAGGCGAGCCACCGTAGTGTCGATCCGTTCTTTGTAAGCCACCCGGCTCTTCAGCCTCTGTACGCAACCTATGTAACCTCTACGGAGACGCCACTGGCCAGGCGTCGCGCGCTGTTGGCGGGGCTCCTTCCAGATCTGAAGCGCCAAAGAATCGAGGACCAGGCCCTCGGGGTGGTCATCGCGGCTTCGGGTGCCGATCCGAGCTTTGCACCTGCGTTGCTCCGCGATGCTCGTGTGTTGGCCGCGGCAACCGATGCGACACGGCCCGCTCTCGCCGACCTCACCGCGGCGAACAGTTTCGGACTGACTGCCCGGTTTTTCGGCGGCAACGACCTGGCAGCCGCTCCCGAAGTAACGGTCGACGCAGCCGGCGACCTGAGCTATGGGCAAGGCGCCGCGGCCAACGTGCTGCCTGCCGGTGGCGGCGGCGGGCTCACCGCGGCGACGTGGACCGGGTGGCTGGAAGCGCCTGCCAATGGCTTCTATAACCTATCGCTCACCGCGGATCCTGGAGCAACCGTCGATCTCGAGATCGATGGCAGCCCCGTAGTGCTGGCGCGAGCGGGCGAGGTCTGGAGCAACCAGACTCAACTGTCATGGCGTGCCGGAGCCCTGGTGCCGATCGCGCTGAAGATCGCCAATCTGAAGGGCTCGTTGGCGGTCCGCTGGACGACCACCGGGCTGCCCTGGCAGATCATTCCCGCGGCGAGTTTGTATTCCGCCTCTCTCCTGCAACTCCTCCGCACAACCTACGTACGCTTCATCAAGGCGGCATCCCTTGCGGGCGCCCTGAGCATCAGCGCAAACGAACTGGCCTACCTGGCTGCCGCCAAGGACCTGTTCGTCGGTGGGCATCCATGGCTGAATGGACTTGCAGACTCTCATACGGATCCCACGGCCGCGCGCGGACTGACGAGCGTGTTGTCTGCCGTGCTTGGCTTTGCGCGCATAAAAGCCGCGCTCTCTGCGTCAGATGAGGGCTTGCTGACCGTGCTGCGCAACCCCGACGAGACGCTGCCGGGGGGCGGCAGTGCTCTGCTGGCACTGACACGTTGGGAGAAGAGCTCGCTGGCTGGTCTGCTCACGCATCTGTTTGGTGATGCCTCGACGGCACGTCTCGGCAACGTCGCGACATTCCGACAGGTGTATGATGCATACACTCTCGCCGACAGTTGCGGCATCTCCATAGCCGCCCTGATCAAGACAACGACCAACGATCCAACGGCAAACGATGCCGCCAGCCTGCGCTCGGCACTTCGGGCCCGCTACGCGGAGTCCGACTGGCTCACGCTCAGCAAGCCGATCAACGACAAAATCCGCGCCCGTCAGCGCGACGCGTTGGTGGCGTTCAGCCTGCACCATTTGGCAACGCGGCCCGCCACCCGGGGTATCGACACTCCGGAGCGGCTCTCCGAATACCTCCTGATGGATATCGAGATGGCGCCCTGCGCGCAGACCTCGCGGATCCGGCTCGCTCTTTCCTCGATTCAGCTCTTTATCGAGCGCACCTTGCGCAGCCTCGAGCCCGAGGTCGATCCCACGCATATATCCTCGGATCAATGGGAATGGATGAAGCGCTATCGCATCTGGCAAGCCAATCGGGAGGTGTTCCTCTGGCCGGAGAACTGGCTGGATCCCGATCTGCGTGTCGACCAGTCAACGATATTCAAGGAGACCCTCGGGGAGCTCCTGCAGAGCGACATTACCGACACGGGAGCCACGAACGCACTGCTCGGGTACCTGGCGAAGCTCCACGATGTGGCGAAACTCGAGCCCTGTGGCGTCTGTCACGTGCCCGCGCATCCCGGTATGGACAATGCGCTCACTCATGTGATCGCGCGCAGTGCGGGCTCCAAGCGCAAGTATCACTATCGCCGGCACGAGAACGGCGGCTGGACCGCGTGGGAAGAGATCAAACTGAACATCGATGCCGGTCCAGTCGTGCCGGTGTTGTGGAACGATCGCTTGTTGCTGCTGTGGCTGCAGATCATCAAGCAGGCGCCGCCGCCGGAGCCGCCCGCGGACGACTCACCGCCGCCCAAGCCGAAGCCGCTGAAATTCGAGGAGTTCATCCACTGGAGCAAGGCCGACTGGGCCGAGTGGCAGGCGTCCGTCAATCGTTACGATGCGTATCAGAAGAAACACGGTACGAGCTCCGAGCCGAAGAAACTCACCGACGCCGATGTCACCGACCTGCACGCATCGGCAAAGTCCGGCGCCGGTGATCCGGTGATCACGGTCCAGGCCGTGTTGTGTTACAGCGAATACCATGGAGGCAAGTGGCAGCCGGCCAATACATCGGATGTCAACACTCCGACGGTACTGGGCGCGTTTGCTCCACACGGCCATGGGGCGTTCGATCCATCACGGTTGCGACTGCGGACGTCGGCGCTCCCGCAAGGGCAGCTCCTGGTGCACCTCTCGCTGGATTCAGAGTTGGATCGGCCTGGGGCAGGCTTTCTTCTCTACAACACGCACAGCGTGCCCCACGAAATGGCGGGAATACCCTCTGAAATGCTGCACAGCCATGCCGCCCAACGGCTGGCCTACAGTACGTCGTCGGCTCTGAAAATCGACTACCGGGGGGCGACCCGTTTCACTCGCGATATATTGCACACCCAGATCGCCGGCCGAGCGATCGAGGTGCAACCCGGATTGCAGGACGCCTGGGAGGCTCCGTTCCTCTACGAGGATGCGCGCAACGTTTTCTTCGTGACCACGGAGGAGGCGCATGAGCCCCTCCACGCGTTCAAGGGTTTTGGCTTCGCGCATCCTTCCGGTGTTGCGCACGCAGGCGTGGCTCTGCACTTTCCGCGGATCGCGGCACCCCATCAGCCGAAGATCGTCCACACCGTAGCCTCAACCTCCAGCCTGGTCCCGTACGACGGCCACTGGATCGGGGCAACGGGGCGCCTGGACACACACCCGCACTCGGCGGGGTCGGGGGCAAGACGATGACCGTCAGGACTTTGAGGCGCAGTGCGGGATTTCATCATGGCACCGACCTGGCAACACGCAGCCTGCATGGGGGTCAGCCACAGCGCTTCGTCTATACCTTCGAGAACTTCTCACATCCCTTCGTCGAGGCGCTGATCGGCCAGCTCAATCGAACCTCCGTTGCCGGCATGCTCGACCCGGGCTTCCTGCAGAAGCTGCACGATGATCACTTCTTTCACAGCGAGTATCCGACCACCCCCAGCAACACCACGCAGGTCCACAGCCAGCCACGGGAGATCGAGGTAACACCCGGCGGAGCATACTCGCTGTACAACTGGGAGTTGCTCTACCACGCGCCGGTTGCCATCGCCGTCCATCTCAGCAGGAATCAGCGTTTCGCGGAGGCACAGCGATGGTTCCACTACGTCTTTGATCCAACGTGTACCGACCACGTTGCGGCCCCTGAACGTTGGTGGAAGTTCATAGGCTTCCGGCATGCGGATACGGCCAATATTGAAACACTGCTCGAGCTCCTGGGTACGCCGGACGAGGAATTGTCGCCGCAGCAGGTCCGGCGCAAACAGTGGGTCCACAACAGCTACTCGGCCATTCTGTCCAAGCCCTTCGACCCGCACGCTGTCGCGCGCGCTCGACCGCTCGCGTATCAGTACTACGTCGTCATGCAATACCTGCAGAACCTCGTTGCATGGGGCGACAGTCTGTTCTTGAGCTATACGATCGAGACGATCAACGAGGCTTCGATGCTCTACATGCTCGCGGCCAACATTCTGGGTCCGCGACCGCAGAAAGTGCCGGCCACGCGCGGTACGGCGACCCCCAGGAATTTCGCGCAGCTCAAGAGTGCGGCGCGCGAAGCGATGGGTAGCACCCTGGTGGAGCTCGAAACCCAGCTGCCGTTCAACAGTACACTCGCCCCGGAACACAAGAGCAAGGCTGAAGGTCAGAATGGTGCGTTGTTTGGAATGGGGGAGTCGCTGTATTTCTGCGTACCGAGGAACGAGACGCTGCTACGGTACTGGGACACTGTAGCGGATCGACTGTTCAAGATCCGCAACTGCATGGATATCAGCGGAGTCGTGCGGCCGCTGGCGCTGTGGGATCCGCCGATCGATCCGGGCATGTTGGTGAAGGCGCGTGCCGCCGGCATGGACATCGGCAGTATCGTCAATGGCATGAATCAACCTGTCGGTCCGCTACGCTCTCTGCACTTGATTCTCAAGGCCACAGAACTGTGCGGTGAGCTCAAGGCCCTGGGAACCGCGCTCCTGGGCGCCTGCGAAAAGAAGGACGCGGAACAACTGGCCCTGTTGCGCCAGGGGCATGAGACCAAGCTGACTGAGATGGCGCAGGATACGCGCTTTCTGCAGTGGAAGCAGGCGTGCGCGGCGACTGACTCGCTGCTGCGCACACGCGCGAGTGCCCTGGAGCGATACAAGTACTACCTGCGTCTCCTGGGTCAGACAGCTGACACGGGATCAGTACCGGATGCGTTGTCCGCCGATCGACGCAAGCTGACCGAGCAGAACTTCGATGAGGCCTACGATGCGTTGGTCGGCCGGTACGACAAGCGCATTAATTTGCAGAGTTTTTCGGCGCTGAAGCTGGCTGGCGGCAACTCGCCCAGCAACCAGTCGGGCGCCTCCGGAGCGGGGCAACTCTATCTCTCCGCCAACGAGGACCTCGAGCTGAATGTCCTGCTGCCGGCCGCCGCCGGCTTTCGCGGCGCCGCGGGCGCGCTGCAGCCGGCCGTGAGCGCCGTGCGCCCGATACCGGAGATCAAGGTCGATCTGCACTACTGGGGACTGGGGAGCGACGTGAAGGTCTTCGGCGGCGATGTGCTCAGCGACGTCATCCAGTCGGGAGTCAGTTTGTTGCAGTTCGGTGCGACCGTGGCACAGGACGCGGCCAACCTGGTCAGCAAGACCGCCTCCTACGACCGTCGTGCGGATGACTGGCGCCTGCAGGCGAATCTCGCGGCGCACGAGTTGATGCAGATAGGACGGCAGGTCATCGGGTCGCTCATTGCCGAGCAGGTTACGGAGCACGAGTATAAAAGCGCGCAGACCCAGGTGTGCAACTCGCGCGAAGTCGAACAACGGTTGCGATCGAAATTCACCAACGCCGATCTCTACGGCTGGATGCAGGGGGAGCTTGCGCGGCTCTACTACCAGTTCTACCGTTTCGTGGTGGAGATTGCGCGGCGTGCCGAGCAGACCACGAAGCGCGAGTTGATGCGGCCGCAGCTCGATGAGACCACGTTCATCCAATTCAACTACTGGGATACCGGCAAGCAGGGACTGCTATCGGGCGAGGCTTTGTACCTCGACCTGAAGCGCCTGGAAATGGCCTACCACGACCAGAACAAGCGCGAGCTCGAGCTGACGCGCCACGTCTCGCTGCGACAGTTGGACCCGGCGGCGCTGCTGATGCTCAAGACGACCGGACATTGTGACATCTCGATTCCCGAGGGACTCTACGACCGTGACTGTCCCGGGCATTACATGCGCAGGATCAAGTCCATTGCATTATCCATTCCTTCGGTCGTCGGTCCCTACGCCAGTGTCAATTGCACCTTGACACTACAGCGCAGCACCATTCGTGTCTCCTCGTTGGTCGCCAATGGCTACGCCCGGGATACCGACAATCCCGATAGCCGCTTCGTGGACTATTTCGGCTCGACCGACCTGGTGGTGACCAGCAGTGGCACCAACGATTCCGGCCTGTTCGAGACCAACCTGCACGACGATCGTTTCCTGCCCTTCGAGGGTGCCGGAGCGGTGAGCAACTGGCGCCTGGCGCTGCCGGCCCAGATCCGTGCGTTCGACTACCTGACCATCTCCGACGTGATCCTACACATCCGTTACGTGGCGCGGGACGGCGGAGCCCAGCTCGCAGCCGCCGCGACCAAGGAACTGGCTCAGGCTTTGAGCGATGCGAGCTCGTCCGGGCTGGCACTGCTGCTGAATCTGCGCCACGACTTCCCGGGTGAATGGGCCGCTTTCGTCAATGGCAGCACCGACCTGGCAATTCCGGTGCGCAAGATCTTCTTCCCTTACCTTGCGCAAGGTGGACCCGTGACAGTCGATGCACTGACGCTCCTTACGCCGGCTGCAAGCAAAGTAACGCAGCTCACCGTCGCCGTGCCGGACAATCTTTCGGACGAGATCAACGGGGTGACGGAGACATCCACTCTGACATTGCATCCGGACGGGAAGGTTCTGAAGCGCTTGGCCAACTCTCAACCGTTCATCGTCGTTCACTACCATCTCGGAAGGTAGCGGCTCACCTGGGGCGCGCAGAACGTGAGACCCGCAGCTACGCAGCAGCCCAAAGGCGGTTCGTCGCCGGCGTCATCCCGGGGCGGCGCCGATCCGGCGCTGCCGGCGCTGTCCTTGCCGAAGGGTGGGGGCGCCATTCGCGGCATCGGCGAGAAGTTTGCCGTCAATCCGGTGACCGGTACCGGCAAGTTCACCGTGCCGTTGGTTGCCAGTCCCGGACGCGCGGGGTTCGGCCCTCAGCTCAATCTGGATTACGATTCCGGCTCCGGTAACGGCCCATTCGGACTCGGGTGGCAGGCCCATGTTGCCACCATCACGCGTAAAACCGACAAGGGACTGCCTAAATACATCGACGAGGAGGAGTCCGATGTATTCATCCTTGCGGGTGCGGAGGACCTGGTTCCGATTCTCGACGATCACCAGGGACGCATGCGAACGACGCGCGTCGTACACGGAATACAATACAACATATATCCCTATCGTCCCCGGATAGAAGGACTCTTCTCACGGATCGAGCGCTGGGAATCCACCGCCACCGGGCTCAGCCACTGGCGCACGATTTCTCGCGACAACGTCACGGCTCTCTACGGAATCGATGCCAACAGCCGCATCGCATCGCCGGACGGAAGGCGGGTGTTTTCCTATCTCGTCGCACGGACTTTCGATGACCGGGGAAACATCATTGTTCACGAGTACGCCGCCGAGGACGACGTAGGCATCTCGACACTGCGTCTCGGCGAGAGAAACCGCCGCAGCAGCGAGCGCGCAACCAACCGCTACCCGAAGTGGATCCGTTATGGAAATGCGCAGCCGTACTTTGCTGACTATTCGCAAAGTGGCGCCGAGCCCGCGTTGCCGACCGACTGGCACTTCATGGTGGTATTCGACTATGGCGACCACGATGAGGCGGCTCCAGCCTCGCGGCCGAGCCTACCGTGGAAGGTTCGCCCGGATCCCTTCTCTTCCCGCCGAGCGGGGTTCGAGGTACGCACGTATCGTCGTTGCCGCCGTGTTCTGGCGTTTCATGACTTTCCCCTCGAAAGTGGAGTCGGCGCCGATTGCCTGGTGCAATCGTCGGATCTCGTATACGCGGATGAGAAGCACGGCACAGACCCCAGCAAGCCTGTCTATTCGGTGCTGAGGGCGGTCAGTCAGAGCGGCTATCGGCGCGAGGCCGCGGGCTATGTGCGGCGGTCTCTGCCACCGGTTGAATTCGAGTATTCCCAGGTCAAGGTCCATGCCGAGGTGGAGACGTTGGATCTGGCCAGTTCCGACAATCTTCCCGTCGGTGTGCACGGCGGCCACCTGCAA
>FTGX01000343.1_pt1 | contig 9117 bp, 4 predicted proteins | sample 1640811 | NCBI WGS metagenome assembly FTGX01 (sample SAMEA3914789, study PRJEB12502) | metagenome | biome: forest; material: soil | place: Canada | collected 2011-07-03 | depth 0.3 m
ACGAGGGCGATATCCTCGCCATCCGCGGCGATCTCACTCCGATCGGCACTCAGCCGGATCGTCGCCGGTGCACCGGTGGTTTCGCGCCGCGAGGTCATGACGACCTTGCCATCCTTGATGCCGTGCGCTTCGATAGCACCAGGCTCGTATTTGACCTGCCACTCCAGGTGAGTCAGCGGTTGGACTTTCTGTCTGCCTTGGCTGCGCCCGTTCAAAAACAGCTCGACCTCCTCCAGGTTGGAATGTACCCAGACCGATATAGCCTCACCCAGTCGCTGCTCCCAGTTCCAATGCGGGAATAGATGTAATACCGGCTCTCGCCCCCACCATGCCTTGTAATAGAAGAAGTTGTCCTTGGGGAAACCGCAGAGGTCGACGATGCCGAATTGCGAGCTGATGGAGGGCCAGCCGTAGGGCGTTGGCTCGCCGCGATAATCGAACCCGGTCCAGGCAAAGCCACCGGCCAGGTATTCGCGCGAGGCATAAAACTGCCACCATTCTTCCGCGAGCTCGGACCAGTCGGTATGGTTGAGGTCGTATGCGCTGACCCAGTTGCGGATCTTGTCGGTCTCGTAGACGCCGCGGGTGGAGACAGTGCTGGCGGTCTCGGAGCCGAGCAGCGGATGTTGTGGATGGTTGTGATGATACGGCTCGATCGCGCCCAGGTTATAGTTGAATCCCTCGATCTCCAGCGAGCGGGCTATGCCGGGGCCATACGAGCCATTGACGCCGGCCGTGCATAGCCGGGTCGGGTCGAGCTCGTGGGCTCGCCGGATCATGCTGGCGACGATGTGCTCGCCTTCAGGCGTGCCCTGTAGCTTCCATTCTTCGTTTCCCATGGACCACAGGATGATGGCGGGTGAGTTACGATAGCGCTTGATCATGATCTCGAGTTGGGCGAGCCCCTCTGGACTCGAGCTCATCAGGCGCGTCTCACACAGCATCATCATGCCCATCCGCTCGCAGCCTGCCACCCATTCCGGTGTCGGCATGTTGTGTGCTGTGCGGACCGCATTGCAGCCCATCTCGCGCAGTACCGAGAGCCGGTACCCTTGCAGCCGATCGGGCAGGGCCGCGCCGACGCCGGCGTGATCCTGGTGGTTGCAGGTGCCCTTGATTTTCACGGACTGACCGTTGAGGAAGAAACCCTTCTGCGGGTCGAATGCGAGCGTGCGGACACCAAAGTCAATTCGCTCGGCGTCGTGCACTCGACCCGCGGTCTCCACGGATATGATCGCAGAATACAGATACGGACTGTCCGGCGACCAGAGGGCAGGCGAGGGCAGGTTGGCGGTGGCGGTGAATATGACCCTGCCCCCAGGACCTACGAGTTGTGGCTCGGTTTGAGCGGTGGCGACCGTTCGGCCCATTGCATCCAGGATCTTCCAGTGCACCGTGGGATGCGCATCTGTTGAGTCTTCATTTTCGACGACGGTGGTCAGCAAGAGGGCGGCTGCTTCGCCCTTCACGTCCGTACGGATATAACTTTCCCACGGACCCAGGTGGACTCCTGCGGTTTTGGTCAGCCACACGTGGCGGTAGATGCCAGCGCCCTCGTAGAACCAACCATCACCAAAGGTGGCATCCACTCGTACCACCAGTACGTTGCGCGCGCCGTAATGCACGAAGTCGCTGATGTCGAAGCGGAAGGGAGCGTAGCCGTTATCATTTCTCCCGATGAAGCAGCCATTGACGAATACGAGGGCGCTCCGAAAGGCACCGTCGAATTCGAGTACGATGCGGCGGCCGAAGTCGGTGGCGGGAATGTCGAAACCGCGCCGATACCAGCCGACCGAGGTTTCCGGATACTTTCGGCCGAGAGGCTTGTAGCCGTGGCTCTGGAGCGCTTCGTCGCGCACAAAGGGCAGCTCGACAGCCCAGTCGTGCGGCAGGTTCAAGGAGCGCCACCGGGAAGCGTCGAACGCTTCCGTCGCGAACTCGAAATTCCGTGTTTTGGCGAAGTCGCCCTGGCTGGCACCGAAGCCGAGGTCCCTTAACGGATCGCTTGCGTGGCCCGGCAGGAACTGCCAGCCGAAATCCAACAGTAGTCGTTCGCGCGGTGGAACGGCCCCGAGCACGTCGTCTGAATGCTCCGCCACAGGTGATCGTGCGAGCCCGAGTGCAAGCGCGTTGCGTGCGACGAGCGAATGAACGGCGACTGCAACTGCGCTGCGGAGCAGCTCGCGACGATTCGGTTCAAACAATGGCCATACTCGCACACGCGGGTCTGTGGCTTGCGACGGGATACATATACCCAGCCTGCTCGCGAAGTGTACTCAGCATGAGTTGCGCCCCGGGGGAGAGCTTGTGGTGACGGCGCGTAATGAGCCCGAACGCGCCCACGCCCAACTGCAGATTCCTGACGAGCACCGTCAGGATGCCTGCGTCACAGCAGGATTGGACGGATTCCTCAGGCAGCACCGCCAGCATGTTGCTCTGCTGCAGCAGGGCGGTGATCACGGGAAGACATTGGCTTTCTACAATGTTGCCCGGCAGTGACAAGCCGTGTCGTACCAGCATCTCGGTTAGCCTGTCGCGGACCAGGCTCGCGGCTGGGGGCAGAATCCAAGGCTGCTCGATCAGTTGCTCGAGCTGCAGTTCCTGGCGGCAGGCGAGCGGATGCTGCGCACTTGCAATGACCGCGTGCGGCTCATCCGGGGCGAGCGGTTCGTAGACGAGCTCATCTGCGGAGGTGGAGTCGAGCACTCGCCCCACGACCATGTCGAGCTCACCACGCACGAGCTTCTGCACGAGCGTTCTGCTGGGACCGATCTCAACGCAGGTGAGGACACCGGGGTGGCGCTGCTTCATGCGTACGATTGCCATCGGCACCAGGTTGGTTCCCGGACTCAAGACGGTGCCGATGGAGGCTTTGCCCGAGAGCCCTGACTTGAGTGCCACGATTTCATCGCGCGCCAGCCCGAACTCGCTCAGTGCGCGGCGGGCATGTCGTACCAGGATCTCGCCGTAACAGGTAGGCGCCATGCCCCGGGCATGCCGGTCGAAGAGCTTCACATCGAAGTCGCTTTCGATCTGCCGCAGTAGTTTCGAGGCGGCCGGTTGGGTAAGCCCCGCTGCAACGGCGGCCCGCGCCAGGTTGCGTTCCTCATCGAGACGTACGAGCAAGGTAAGCTGGCGTGTCTTCAGGTGAAATTGCTTGACCGGCCTGATGCGGCGCGTTGCCAGGACGCTTAAAGTCGCCGTGCTGAGCACCGGGTCCGGAGCATTGATGTGTGCTTTCAAACGACACCCCCTCTAGCAGTCGCTGAATTGTTCCGATAGAACGGGGGAGCCGCGGCTATTGCAATTGATTCGGAATCACATGTGGATTACATTTATATTTCGCGACACATCCCTTTGATAGCGTTGGCATTTTTTTTCAGTACTGACGAGCAGCGACCATTTTGAATGATCCGCCGCGGAAGTCCGGTCCGCAGCGCATCCGATTCGAAGACTTCGAAGCGGACCTGCGCACCGAGGAATTGTTCAAGTCAGGTACCAAGCTGCGGCTGCCTCACCAGTCCTTTTGCGTGCTGGCGATGGTGCTGGAGAGGGCAGGGCAGCTCGTTACACGCGAAGAGCTGCGCGCCAGATTGTGGCCGGCCGGTACACTGCTCGAGTATGACCAGCGCTTGAATGCCGCGGTCAATCGCCTCAGGGAGGCGCTGCTCGACTCAGCAGAGGCTCCGCGGTACATCGAGACCCTGCCGAAGCGGGGCTACAGGTTCATCGCGGCTATTGAGCCGGTCCCTTTGGACGCCGCGTCGCCAGAAGTCAACATTCCGAGCTCGCAAGGACCAGCGGCCGGCCCGTCTCGGTCCGCGGATATCGCGGACAAACCGCCGCTCGCCGGCAGAATGCGGTCCCGGCGCAAGGTCTTTTTCGCGGCTGCGGCCGGCCTGAGTGCGATCGTGCTCATTGCAGTCACGATTGTCATGATGACGCGTCGTCCGCTGACAGACTCCCCCTTTGGCCGGCAAGTCGTCCCGTTGACGAGCTTGCCCGGCAAGGAGATCGCGCCGACGTTTTCCCCCGATGGTAGCCAGATCGCGTTCGCCTGGAACGAAGGAACGGATGCGGATCATCAATTCGATCTTTACGTCAAATCGCTTGGATCCGCGCGGCTGCTGCGCCTGACTCACCATCCTTCCAGTTGGATCAGCCCGGCGTGGTCGCCGGACGGAAGCACGATTGCGTTCGTGAGAGAGACGACGGCGGCAGAGGGCGCCGGCATCTTTGTCATTCCGGCTCTCGGCGGCTCCGAACGAAGTATCGTGACCAACGGGGTTGCCGTGGGTTACATCCAGATCAGCTGGTCCCCCGATGGCCACCGGCTTGCCTATTCGGCCTATGGACCGACGGGCACACCGCGGGTCTATGTTGTTTCGCTGGAGACTGCGAATACGCGGCTGCTGGTGCCGGCACCCGAATGTTTGATTGCCACGGACCCGGCCTTCTCACCGGATGGCAAGCAGCTCGCCTTGGTCTGTGTCACGAGCTCGTCGGTATATACGGTTTACGTCGTGGGATTGCCTGATGGGCCGGTACGGGCGCTGGCTTCGATGTTGGGTGAGCCGGAGGGGCTCACCTGGGCTGCTGACGGGAGCCGGCTCATCCTTTCGAACGACCCCGGCGGCGGCGGCGAGTTGTGGCAGCTCAGCCTCGACGGAGAGCGGGAACAGCTTCCATTCGGCGAGGATGGCTCTGCGCCAGCGGTCGCCACACGGGGCGGGCGAATGGCGTATGTGCGCGGCCGCAAGACGGTCGATATCTGGCGCGCGGATCTCACGGCCCCGCAACCGGAAGAATCCGCGGCTAAGCTGATCTACTCCACACGGACCCAGGTGCTCCCTCGCTACTCGCGGGACGGGACGCGTATCGCATTCCAATCCAACCGCTCCGGGAGCGTGGAGATATGGATGACGGATGCACAGGGTACCGACCCGGATCGGCTGACTTCGTTCAACGGACCCGTGACCAGTGCGCCGAGTTGGTGTTCCGACGGGAAGCGGATCGCGTTCGATTCAGACCTCTCGGGCATCTCGGCCATCTATATCGAAGACATCAACGAGAGGGTTCCCCGCAAGCTCGTCACTTCACGCGGCAACTTGTCACGACCTGCCTGGTCGGAGGACTGCCGTTGGCTGTTTGCAATCGACGCAAACAACGTGCTGTACCGTATTCCGTCCTCTGGTGGCCCGGCGGAACGTTTCACGGATCATCCGTCGTCCTATTGTGTCGTGGTCGCAGATCGGCTGGTCTTCAACGTTCTGGAATCGAACGGCGTCGTGCTTTGGAGCAAACCAGTCGGCGGCGGTCCGCAGGCGCCTCTCGAAGGGATGCCGAGAGTCAGATACGAAGACTCCTGGGCGGCGACCGCCAGCGGCATCTATTACTCCGATTCGTGGTCGAAGCCGGTCAGCGTCAACTTCTATGAGCTCGCAAGCCGGAGCACGCGCAGGTTGATGACCCTGAAGCAGCCGCCAATTCCCGGCGCCGGTCCCGGAATCTCCGTCTCAACCGATGGACGGTGGCTGCTTTACGCCCAGTCAGGCGACGAATCCAGCGAGATCATGTTAGCGCCGGAGCGGTGAGCTGCGAAGGTTCCCGGTTCTAGCGATCCAACATCGCGGCAATGCTATGCCGAACACGCACTGGCCTGCCGCGGGCAAGGGACATGCTGTTTTTGATATGGCTCCGGCCGATTTTTTCAGTAGTGCCGGTGTTGCCGGTGCCGCTATCTTAAGGAGGAAGACACACCTCTTTCGACTGAATTTGCAATGATCAGGCACGTTTTGATCGTTGGCGGCGGTCCTGCCGGTTGGATTACCGCAGGCTATCTTGCCCAGATTCTGGGTGAACAGCTTCCGGGCGGCGTGCGCATCACCCTGGTCGAATCGACGCACAGTGGCATTCAGGGAATCGGTGAGGGCAGCTCCCCGGGCATCCGCAAGATCCTGCACCGGATCGGTGTCGATGAGACGAGCCTGGTCAGGCAGTGCAGCACGAGTTTCCGGCAGGGTACAAAGTTTGTCCACTGGCGTTATCCTCCGGGCCGCGCCCTGCCCGATCACTACTTGCATTCCTTTCAGCCGCCGCGCGATGCCACCGGGCTCGATCTGCTGGCCTACTGGCTGCTCGGGGTTGCCGGCCAGGGCATCCATTGGGACGAGGTGAGCTCCGCTCAGAAACGGGTCGCCGACTCCAGCCGGGCTCCGAAGCGCATCGAGCATCCCGATTACGAGGCGCCGCTCGAGTACGCGTATCACTTCGATACCGTGAAGCTGGCTACTTTGCTGCGCAACCGTGGGGTCGCCGCGGGCGTACGACGCGTGGGCGATGTTGTGGATGCAGTGAACCTGATGGAGGACGGTTCGATTCGTTCCGTGACCCTCCGGGCGCTCGGTGAGCTGCGGGCCGATCTCTTCATCGACTGCACAGGCTTACGTGCGCAACTGATCGGCGCCGCCCTGGAGGTACCGTACACGTCCTGTCGCTCTGTTTTGTTGTGCGACAGCCTCCTCGCAATGCAGGTGCCTTACGATCGGCCCGACGCGCCGATCGCTTCCTATACGATTGCTACCGCGCACGAGTCGGGCTGGATCTGGGACATCGGGCTCGATAGCCGCCGTTCACTCGGCAACGTATACTCCTCCGATCACCTGGGTGACGCCCGCGCTGAGCAAATTCTGCGGGACCATGTGGGCCAGCCGGGGCACGCCCTGACGGCGCGCAAGATCCGCTTCCAGCCCGGTTATCGCGAGGTCAGTTGGAAAAAAAACTGCGTCGCCATCGGACTATCCAGTGGCTTTTTCGAGCCGCTCGAGGCCACCCGTATGCTGTTCATCCAGGAGGCGGTCATCATGCTCGGCAACCTGTTCCCCTGGGGAGGGGACCTGGAGAGCGCGGCAAAACAATACAACCAGGTCATGCAACGGCGCTACGAGCGCACACTTGACTTCATCAAGCTACACTACTGCATCAGCGAGCGCCGTGACTCGCGGTTCTGGCTGGACAATGTTGACTCGGCCAGCGTCCCCGAGAGTCTGCAGGAGCTGCTGCGCATCTGGCAGCATCGGCCGCCCGGCTCGATCGACATCGATCAGAACGTCGACTTGTTCGGGGAATCGAGCTGGCAACACGTGCTTTATGGCATGGGCTATGAGACCGATCTCAGGCCCCGGGCCGGGACGCTCAGGCACTTCGATGAGGCCCGCGCAGCCTTTGCGGAGATCAGAGGCTATACAGATGTCAGCTGCAGCACCCTGCCAACCCATCGTGAGCTGGTCTCGACAGCCCGCGACCGCGCGTTCGGCCCGCGGGGCGCAAGCGCGTCGAACGTCCGCCACAAATGTCAAAATTCCGAGCTAAGGTGAGAAATAGTACCTGGCTCGCAAGTCTCGCTGTGGGCGCTCTCGCGGTTGTTTCTGCCTTACCCGTCACCGCTAGAACGCAGCGGAAGCCAGTACGCCACATTGTCGTGGATATCGGAACGCGGTCCGGTGCCGTCGATCGCTTCTTCGACCTGTCGGTCGGATCGGACTTCCCAGGCACGCTGATTCGTCCTGACAGTCAGGCGCAGCTCAAGCTCGTCGTGGATGAGCTCGGATTTCGCTACATCAGGTTCCATGCGATCTTCCATGACGTGTTGGAAACGCTGCACCTCGACAACCGCAAAGTGACTTATGACTGGTCGAAGATCGACCAGCTCTACGACGAGTTGCTGGCGAAGCACATCAAGCCGTTCGTCGAGCTCGGTTTCACCCCAAAGGCGCTCGCCACGTCGCAAAACAGTATCTTCTACTGGAAGGGCAACACGTCGCACCCGGAACCTGCGGGCTGGCGCGACCTGGTCTGCGCCTTCATTCGCCACGTTGAGGGCCGGTATGGCAGCGCCGAGGTGCGTACCTGGTATTTCGAGGTCTGGAATGAGCCCAACCTCTCAGGTTTTTGGGAAGGCGCTGACCAGAGGGCGTATTTCGATCTGTACGATCTGACCGCGGAGTCGCTCAAGGCGATCGATCCGGCCTTGCGGGTCGGAGGTCCTGCCACGGCGGGGGCGGCCTGGGTCCCCGAGTTTCTGGCGCACGTCAGACAAAGTGGCGCGGGCGTTGATTTCATCACGACGCACACGTACGGAGTCGAAGCCGGGTTCTTCGACGAAGACGGCAAGAGCGACAATAAGCTTGCGACGTCCGCCGAGGCAATCACGGCAGATGTCCGGCGTGTCCGCCAACAAATCTCGGCGTCGCCGTTTCCCGGTTTGCCACTGTACTTCTCCGAGTGGAGCACGAGCTACTCGCCGCGGGACGCCGTGCACGATTCCTACATCAGTGCGCCCTACATCCTGAGCAAGCTCAAAGCTTGCCAGGGGCTGGCGCAAGGCATGAGCTATTGGACCTACTCTGATCTGTTCGAAGAGCCTGGACCCCCCGCAGCCTCTTTTGAGGGGGGATTCGGGCTGCTCAATCGGGAAGGCATTCGCAAGCCGGCGTTCTTCGCCTACAAATACCTGCATGCGCTCGAGGGAGACAGCATCGTCACCAGCGATCCCCAGGCAATGATTTCCGTCAAAGGCGCAAATGTCGCGGCCGTGATCTGGGATTTCGAACAGCCGCTGCAGAAGACGAGCAATCGATCCTTTTTTACGAAGTTGATTCCTGCGCAACCCGCCACGGCCGTGCAGTTGCAAGTGACCCATCTCCCGCCCCGGGCTGCCTACCACCTCGAGGTGCATCGAACCGGGTACCACGCGAACGATGCCTATTCGGCCTACCTCGAGATGGGATCCCCCAAGGATTTGACGCCAACACAGGTTGAGCACCTGAATGGTCTCACCCGGGACCTGCCGGAGATGGATCGCGTGGTGCGCAGCTCGGTGCGTGGAACGATCGATGTCGCACTACCGATGAGCAGCAATGACGTTGTGCTGCTGAAGCTGATGCCCTATGGTGAGGGCTCGCCGTAAATCACGCCTCGCCCGTCAGTGCCGACGTATACGCGTCCAAATACGCGTTGGTCGGCGGAGATGACCCGAAAGCGTCTGCCATACTCATGTTCGGCGTCGTTGATGCGCAGCCAACTCGCGCCGGCATTGTCGGAGCGCCAGATCGCCTC
>FTGX01000493.1_pt1 | contig 8639 bp, 10 predicted proteins | sample 1640811 | NCBI WGS metagenome assembly FTGX01 (sample SAMEA3914789, study PRJEB12502) | metagenome | biome: forest; material: soil | place: Canada | collected 2011-07-03 | depth 0.3 m
ACCGATGACCTTGATTCCAGGCAATGTCATGAGCTCGCTCAGCTGCTGAAAGCCGAGCTCAACGGTGCCGTCCGCCACCAGCGAGCCGACTGGCTTTCCTGGCGGCGGCACGACGATCCGGCTGCGGATATATTCCAGAATGCCCCAGCGCTCAAACAGCTTTTCGAGATAAACACCGCTCGGTCCGGTCGAATAGCTGAGCGTCTTCGCACTCAACACTGCACGTTTCACGGCCTCCTCGGAGGCTACATCCGGCTGCGACGCGCCAGCCCGCACGGCAATCGCAACGCCAGACCTCACAAGATCGATTCGACTATCAGGTAGCAGGCTACCCGCTGCGATCAGGCTGTCGATCGCGGTGCTCGACAGCACCACTACGTCCACCGCCTCCCCTGCCCGCACGCGCTTTGCGACATCGACACCGCCCGCGGCCTCGGCCGTCACTCTCTGCCCCGACGAGCGTTCGTATTGCGCGATGAGCTCGTTCAACAGTTCGCGGGTGGCCATCGAGGAGAGCAATTTCAGTGGGCTTGAGGACATGCGCAGACCTTGATCGACCATAAGTGCCTGAATTCATCGTACCGGGAAAGGGCGCGCGGCGCGAAAGGGCCCGCCAACCCACTGTCTAAATCACGGAAGTAACGCAGCAGGGCTGCGATGGCCTTCGGCCGGGCCCCTAAAATCGCTATATCCATGTGCGCCGGATCGTGCATCTGGTGTCAAGGACGATGGGTTACGCTCCGGACCGACAGGATGCAAATATTTTCCTTGCCATTGTCGGCACGGAGATCCTTCGGGGGTCCTTGAAGCACAATCCACCCCAACCAGGAGATGTGCAATGAAAGTCATGGTTTTTGTTAAAGCGACCCAAGCCTCTGAAGACGGTGGGCCACCCGATCCAAAGATGATGGAGGCGATGGGCAAGTATAACGAGGCCCTCATCGCGGCCGGCATTTTGCAGGACAAAATAATGGGCGGACTCAAACCAACCCGCTTTGCCAAGCGCGTGCATTTCTCAGGTAAGAACCGCACGGTGATCGACGGTCCATTTGCCGAGACGAAGGAGGTGGTCGCCGGTTTCTGGCTGTGGGAGGTGAAGTCCATCGAAGAAGCCGTCGAATGGTTGCAGAAGTGCCCCAATCCCATGCCAACGGATTCCGACATTGAAATTCGTCCACTGTACTCGCTGGACGAGCTCCAGTGCTGGAAGGACGGTCTGACGGAAAAATAGCGATTGAGCGTGCGTTGTCGCGCCCGCCGCGCTGCTGCTACTATCGCTATACTCTAAAGGGAATAACGCTCTGCCGTCCGGCGCCGTGGGTGAGCGGCAGCTTCGAGTACCGCCGGACTCACTCCGTCACGGGAATCTGACGACACAACGTGATCGTTCGCTACCTTGAATACCTTGCGGCGCTCGCGCGGGAACGCCACTTTGCGCGGGCCGCCGCGGCGTGCAACGTGACGCAGCCGACCTTATCAGCGGGAATCAAACAGCTCGAGGAAGGACTCGGTGTCCTGATTGTCGACCGCCGACAACGGTTTGTCGGCTTCACCGTGGAAGGCGAGCGCGTCCTGGCCTGGGCGCATCGGGTGCTCGCCGGATACAGCAGCCTCGAGCAGGAACTGAGCGAGTTGCGCGAAGGACTGGAAGGACAAATCCGCCTGGGAGCTATTCCGGTAAGCCTCCCAAGCGTGGCAATCCTGACTGCTGCCTTCACCGCGCGGCACCCCCGCACACGGTTCCAGATCACCTCGCTCACGTCGGTCGAAATCCAACGGGGGCTGGATGATTTCACACTGGATGCGGGGATCACTTACCTCGACAACGAGCCGCTCGTCGCCGTGCGCACCCAGCCACTCTATCGGGAGCGTTACGTGTTGGTTACACACGACAGGGTGAGCTTTCACGGCCTGAGGTCGCTCAGCTGGCTCGAAGCCTCCACCATGCCCCTGTGCCTGCTGACGCAGGCCATGCAGAACCGCCGCATCATAGACGCCCTTTTCCGCGAGGCGGGCGCGGAAATCCGCGCGATGATCGAAACCAACTCGCTGGTCACGTTGTGGTCCCACGTCCGCTTCGGACAGTGGGCGACCGTGGTCCCGCACACTTTTTTGCTGCTGCTACCTCAACACAGCGATGTCATCGCCCTACCCCTCGTCGCGCCGGACGCTTCGCACGTAATTGGGCTCGTCGCAGCCGATCGGGAGCCCATGCCCCCTTTGACCCGCGAGCTGTTTGCGGTAGCGAATCAGACGGATCTTCCGACCCAGATCGAGAAAAACATTGCGCTTCCGACAGTACCGTCCAGAAAATAGTTGCCGCAGGATCAACCGAGCTTGCGCATCGCCAGCGTCAGGCGTTGGATGACTAATTGCGCCGCCGGTGAGAGCTGCCGACGCGGCGCCACGCAGAGCGCCAGGGTCAGTGGTTTTACCTGCCTGCCCTGCAGCGGCACGAACGCCAGCCTCCGCTCCTCGACGTCGGAAGCGACGTCGAGCAGACTCAAGATCCCGATTCCGACACCGCTCCGGATGAGCGAGCGCATCATCCTCACGTTGTTGCAAGCGACGATCTGACCGCTGTCGACCCGATGGCGTGCGTAGAGCGTCCGTGCGTGGTCGTGGACGATCAAAGGCGCCGCCGGCAGCAACTGCCGATAGACCAGCGCTTCGCCAAGGGACACGCGCGACCTGCCGGCCAACGGATGATCTACGCGCATCGCCATTCCAATCGGTATCATGGCGGCGGCGCGGATCTCCAACGAAGGACTCGCCGCCGGGTCGAGCAGCAGGCCGAAATCCACCTCCGCCGCGCTCACCTGCTCGCCAACCAGGCGGTTTTCCAACACGCGCAGATCGAATGTGAGGTACGGGTGCTCCTCCTCCACCTGGGTTACGGTCCGCACCAACATACCGTCACCGAGCGCCTCGATCAGGGCGATTCTGACGTGGCCGCGCTTGAGCCCCTTCAGCTCGTCCAGACGCTCCAGGGTGCGCACGTGCTCTTTCCGCCAGCGGCGCAGGTCATCGAGCATCAGCTCGCCGGCGGCCGTGAGCTTCAGACCGGCGGGCAATCTCTCGAACAACGCCGTGTCGAACACCTCTTCCGCCCTCAGTATCTGGCGGTCGATGGCCGATGCGGAGACGTGCAACACTTCGGCAGCCCGCCGCAGACTGCCCTGGCGGGCGACCTCGAGGAAATAGCCGGCAAAGCGTGAGAATGGAACCATGACCCGGTGCTCTCTTTTTTGCAACGCGATGCTGAGAAAATGCTTCTGGATTGCAACACATTCTGCCTCTAAAGTCCTACCCGATGAGCGACGAAATCCCTCTTCCTCCCGAGTGCAGCTTCGAGCCGGACGACTGGCGCATCCTGGCCCGCCACTGGTATCCCATCGCATTGGCCGGCGAGGTCGTCGAGGCGCCCCACAAGGCGATGCTGCTGGATGAACCCCTGGTCGCCTATCGAGTGAAGGGCAGCCTGGTCGTGGCTCGCGACGTGTGTCCCCATCGTGGGGTGCCTCTGACTATCGGCAGGCACGATGGTGAGGGAATCGTCTGCCGGTATCACGGCCTGCGCTATGGCGTCGAGGGCCGTTGCAATCGCATACCGGCCAGCCCGAACATGCCCATTCCGGAGAAGTTGAGACTGGTGACCTATGCCGCGGTCGAGCGCCACGGACTGGTCTGGGTATGCCTTGCTCCCGAGACTGGCACGACGCCCGATCTGCCGGTGATGCCACACTGGAACGATCGAGACTACCAACAGATCGTTTGTCCGCCAGTGGACATCGGCGGCTTCGCCGGCCGCCAGCTCGAGGGCTTTCTCGATGTGGCGCACTTCGGCTTCGTGCATGCCGAGACGTTCGGCGATCCTGACAACGTGGAGGTTCCGCCTTACGTACCCAAACAAACTCCCAAGGGATTCCACGCGGATTACCGCAGCAACGTCGGCAACTACCCGATCGGCGTCGACGGGCGGGCGCCGCCGGGGTTCGAATGGCTACGCCATTTCGAAGTTCACCTGCCCTTCACTGCCACCCTGACGATCCATTTTCCCGACCAGGGACGACTGGTGATCATGAACGCCGCGTCACCGGTCTCGGCGCGCCGCACGCGGCTGTTTGCACCCATCGCGCGCAACTTCGACAAGCACATTCCGGTTTCCGAGGTGCACGCCTTCAACTTGCGCGTCTTCGAGGAGGATCGTCTCATCGTGGAGACCCAGAAGCCGGAACGCCTACCGCTCGATCTGGCCCTGGAAGCGCACATTTCCGCCGACCGCAGCTCGATCGCCTACCGGCGGGGACTCAAGCGCATGGGCCTGGGCCAGTTTTTCCTGGTTTGAGATCGAGGGTTCTGAATAAGGATTGCCCCTTTCGCACTACCAGCCGCCGAGGCCACCCAGCAGGATCGCACGAACACACACGTGCGCGGGACGCTTACCGCCGGCGCCGCGGCAGCGCTCAAGGAATTTGGTCATCGGGTGATTCAGCGAGTTACGCGAGGCGCCTACGCTTTGCGCTCATCGTTGCTCGAGACTTTCAAGCAACGATGAGCATTCAAGGACTACGCGCCTTTGAACTTGGCCGCGTCTTCCGATCCTTTTGTCGCATTGCCGGCGCTATACGAATGCGCGCCCACACCCGCGAGTTTGCCGCCCTGCACGATCAGATACTCGTTACGGATCGGACGCTTCTCGAAGTAGCATTCGAGAATTTCCCGGGTGCCCGCCGCATAGCGTGTCTGCGCTGACAAGCTGGTTCCCGAAATATGCGGCGTCATACCGTGATTCGGCATGGTGCGCCAGGGGTGATCTTTCGGCGGTGGCTGCGGGAACCAGACATCACCTGCGTAGCCGGCGAGCTGACCGCTCTCTAACGCGGCCGCCACGTCCTCGGCAATACATAGTTTGCCGCGCGCGGTATTGATGAGATAGGCACCCCGCTTGAAGTTCTTTAGTGACTTCGCGTTGATCATATGCTCCGTTTCCGGATGCAACGGGCAATTCAGCGTCACCACATCACACACCTTGGTCAAGCTCTCGAGATTGTCGTGATGGGTGAGGTTGAGTTCCTTTTCCACCGACTCCGGCAAGCGATGCCGATCCAGGTAGTGTAGTTTCACATCGAACGGTTTCAGCAACCTCAGTGCTCTCAGACCGATACGGCCGGCGGCAACCGTGCCCACTTGCATACCTTCCAAGTCATAAGAACGCTCTACGCAGTCGGCAATATTCCAGCCGCCCTTGATCACCCAGTTGTACGAGGGGATGTAATTGCGCACCAGCGCCAGGACCATCATCACGATGTGCTCGGCCACGCTGTTGCTGTTGCAATAGGTGACCTCCGCGACTGTGACGTTCTTATCCATCGCAGCCTGCAAATCGGTGTGGTCGGAGCCGATGCCGGCAGTCACCACCATCTTCAGTTTCTTGGCTTTGGCGAAACGCTCGGCCGTCATATAGGCCGGCCAGAAAGGCTGCGAAATGACTATTTCGGCATCAGGAAGTTCTTTGTCGAGAACACTGTTGGCACCGTCTTTGCTCGAGGTGACAACCAACTGATGGCCATTGGATTCCAGGTACTTGCGCAGGCCCAGTTCGCCGGAAACGCTGCCCAGCAAGGTCCCGGGGGTGAAGTCGATGCCTTTGGGAGTCGGTAGGGTTTGGCCGTCTGGATATTTCTCGATCTTGGGCAGTCCGTCACGCGGGTACGATTTTGGGTAGCCCGTTATCGGATCGTCATAAAGGACACAGACCACTTTAGCCATTGCCTGCTCTCCGGTTTTTCGAGGGTGGGGAGCGTGCGCACAGGCCCGTTCTTAAGCAAATCAAAGATTTCGTTCAGCTGATAGAAGATCTCAATCGCGCCGTCTGAGCAGAAAGAAATAAGCCAATACGCCGGTGATCACGGTCAGGAAACTCACCACTACCATGAATCCCTGGCGATGCTGCGCCAGGGGAATGCCGCCGACATTCATGCCGAGGAGGCCCGCTACGAGATTGATCGGCAGCGCCAGCACGGTGACCAGGGTCAGGATGAACAGCGTCCTGTTGGTCTGCTCGCTCACCAGTGCCGCGAGCTCTTCCTGCAACAACTTCAGCCGCTCCGCCAGCGCGCCCGAATCCACGACCGCCGCGGAGAATTCCTCGGCCGCCTGGCGCAGGTCGCTCAAGTCCTCGTCGCCCAACCAGCGCGGTGGCCGGCTCAAGAGCCGAAACAGTGCAGCAGGCTCGGGCGCAAGCAAGCGTTGCAGACGGACCAGCGAGCGGCGCAGCGCGCTCAGCTCCGCTCGGCTCACGGAAACCCTGTTCGCCAGCAGAGTATCTTCCACAGCGTCGACTCGCGCGGTGGACTGTCGCACGATCTCGCTCAGGACCGACGCCTGATCGCGCAGCAGTTGCGCCAGCAGCTCGGCGGAGGAACGCAAAGCGTGGCCTGCTTTCACCGCCGCACGCAGACGGTCGACCGAGCGCAAAGGCCGCAGCCGCGCGCTCACCACGAGATGCGGTTGCATGCACAAGGTCACCGTCGAGATGTTGCCGGAGTCGAAGCTGATGTTGAACAGGGCGTCGTGGATGACCGCAACCAGCGAATCGCCTTCGAGTTCCAGGCGGGTCGAGCCGACACCCTCGTGGAGGGAGTCATAGAATGCATCGGCGAGCTCCAGAGATTGGCGCATCCAGCGTTCCGCTGCGGCGTTCGATAGAGAGAAATGCAGCCAGATGAAGCCGGTCGAGCTGTTGTTCCCGCGCTCCCGCAGCCACTGCAGGGCAACTTCCCCTTCGATATGCCGTGGCGACTGTCCGGGCTCGAACAGGTAGCCGCAGACCAGTCCATCTTTGTCGGATCCGTAACCGGCTTCTGCGGGGCTCGCTAATGTCATGATGTCAGGGTCGGGTTGAGAGCGGCAAGCGCTGCATCGTTCCACTTCCGCACTTTACCCAGGTAGATTACCTGCCTGCCGGGATCGAACCGCCGACATTCTAGCGCATTACATTATCGGAAAATCGCTATGTGGGGATACCTCCGCGGTACACGTGCTCGAGCGAGCGCTCCTCATTCCCAATGCCAATTCTGTATTTCCGGCATATCACGCCCGTATTGGTTGATGTACCGACGGTGCTCAACGAGCTTGTCCCTGAGGTGCTGCTTGAGGTAGACACCTCTACCTCCCGTCTGCGGGAGCCGATCGATCGCATCCATCACCAGGTGAAAGCGATCCATATCGTTCAGGACTGTCATGTCGAACGGCGTGGTAATGCTGCCCTCTTCCTTGTAGCCGCGTACATGAATGTTATCGTGGTTGGTACGACGATACGTTAGCCGGTGTATCAACCAGGGATAGCCGTGAAAGGCGAATATCACTGGCTTGTCCGTGGTGAACAGGTCGTCGAAGTCCTTGTCACTCAAGCCGTGTGGATGCTCCGTCTGCGGCTGTAGTTTCATCAGATCGACGATGTTGACGACTCGGATTCGCAGCTCGGGCAAGTGCTTGCGAAGGATAGAGACGGCAGCGAGCGTCTCGAGCGTCGGAACGTCGCCGCAGCAGGCCATGACAACATCGGGCGATATCTCCTGATCGTTGATGACCCGGTTCAGGTGCGCATAGATGAAGTTCTGCCCCGGTGTGGTACCCCAATGCCGAGGAGCATGGATTTCACGTCGGCCGGCACCAGCGGTCGCTGCAGTAGCGGGTTGTGGCCGCCCGCCAGTACGCGTCAATCTTGGTCAGTAGCTCGGGGGTTAGCGTGCGGGTCTTGACGGCCATAGTTGAAACTCCTTGTGTGCCCGAGGAGCGTGCTCTAGTACGTCCCGGCGAAAAATCCGCGCCACTGCGTACGCAGGTGCGGAAAATACGTAGCGCTTTTGGGAGCAGCTTGGCGCCACAATCCCACTACTATGAAATATCCTGCGAACTCAGCGTTCAGTTTCCCGCGCTCGGGCGGACCGAAAAAGACCGCGGGTACAGATTGGGTCGAAACCCACATCGAGTACCTACGAGGTCGGGACGAGTGGGACTACAGGCGCATAGTGGCGCAAGCGGGTTTTGGCGATGATCTGGACGCGTGGCGCGACGAAATGGACTTGGACGCGCTGGTTTACGACCTATCAGACTCGGTTCGAGCCGAAGCAGAAGCCTGTGGGGTGATGTTTCGCCTCGAGGTTGCCCAAGATCTGGCGCTCGCGAGACTCGATAGTGTGGCGCTACGAACCGCCCTGCTCGAGATGGTGAATGACGCTCTGCATGGGCTCGCGCTCGGACAGGTGGAGGCACGCGAGCTAGTCGCTCGCATCGAGTTGACGCCCGCGCAGCAGATCGAGATGTGCGTTGGTTTGCGGCGCTAGCGCTCTCGCTGACTCTCCCGGACTTCGTACCAGATAGCATTGAGGACACCGAAGGTCAGTGCCAGTCCGAGCCCCAGAACCCAGGTGAAGTACCACATATTTACGCTCTCCGTTCAATACAGCTCGCCATGTCCACGCACCGTATCCAACGTGATACGGCCTTTCAACACGCGGAAGACCCAGGCCGTGTAGGCGAGAACGATCGGCAGAAAGATAACGACAGCCAGCAGCATGATGCGCAGCGTGCGCTCACTGCTGGAAGCGTTCCAGACGGTCAGTGAATCGTTA
>FTGX01000497.1_pt1 | contig 8520 bp, 5 predicted proteins | sample 1640811 | NCBI WGS metagenome assembly FTGX01 (sample SAMEA3914789, study PRJEB12502) | metagenome | biome: forest; material: soil | place: Canada | collected 2011-07-03 | depth 0.3 m
GAGAGCAGCAAAACCAGCTTCCACAGATAGCGGGACGGCGGCAATCGATCGAGCCGCGCAGCGATGTCAGCCCCGACGGACGTTGCCGACGTCAGCATGGAATCCCCCTTCCAATCCAGTTCCTCAAGGAAGCCATACCCTGCCTCATTCGACAAGTCTGGAGTTTCGAGGCCACTCATCGTCGGCCACGATGGCAGCCCCGTACTGACATCGCGGGCGCAGATCGTGGCCATCGCAAAGAAGCTCTTCAACCAGCGCCGGTCGCGTGCCAGTATGCCACCAGCGAGGGCTATGAGATCTGCGGTTGGTTACGAATACGATAGAACTCGTTGAAGTGGGTCCGCGCGATGGGCTGCAAAATGAAGCCGTCCCGATCACGACGCGCGACAAGATTGCGCTCATCGAGCGGCTCATCGGAGCCGGGCTGCGGAGGATCGAGGCGGTCAGCTTCGTGCACCCGAAGAAAGTGCCGCAAATGGCTGACGCTGAAGCGGTCATGGAGGGGCTGCCTGCCCGTGACGACGTCACCTACATCGGGCTCGTCCTCAATGAAAAAGGCGCCGAGCGTGCCGTGCGGACTCGAGTCAGTGAGCTGGGCGTTGTCGTCGCGGCCAGCGACACCTTCGGCCGCCGGAATCAGAACCAGACGATTGCGGAGTCTGTTGCCACGGCGCTAAATGTCATGCGTTATGCACGCACACACGGACGCTCTGCGCAGGCATGCATTTCGGTTGCGTTGGGTTGTCCATTTGAGGGACGTATTCCGTTTACCTCGGTGGTGGAGATTGCAGAAAGGCTCGCCAGCGGCGCGCCGCGCGAAGTCGCATTGGCCGACACGATTGGCGTCGCCGTCCCTGATGAGGTCGGTGAACTGATCGGACGCGTCCAGAACGCGATCCGGCCGATTCCCATCCGGGCGCACTTCCACGATACACGCAACACAGCGATCGCTAACGTGTGGGCGGCCGTCCGCGCCGGTGCAACAGCAATCGACGCCTCCGTCGGCGGGATCGGGGGATGTCCGTACGCACCGCGGGCGACGGGCAATGTTGCGACTGAGGATGTCCTGTATCTGTTGAATCACTCGGGCGTGACGACCGGTGTCGATATCGAGAGCGTGATCCGGACCGCAACGTGGTGCGGCGAACTGTTGGGTCGTCAATTGCCGGGTCGGGTGACTCGAGCGGGTGACTTCCCGCGCCCGGTTTCGCCGGGGCTCGAGTCGTGACCGGCGAGCTGAGATCAGGGCCGCTGCGCGATTTGCGCGTCATCGAAGCCGGCCAGTTGATTGCCGGGCCCTTCTGTGGACAGCTCCTGGGCGACTTTGGCGCGGAGGTGATCAAGATCGAGCCGCCGCGAACGGGCGACCCGCTGCGCGCCTGGCGGCGCATGAATGGGGATGGGCCCTCGCTGTGGTGGCCTATCATCGCGCGCAACAAGAAGTCCATCACCCTGGATCTGCGCCGGCCCGCGGGCCAGGAACTGGCGCGCCAGCTGATCGGGCGCGCGGATGTGCTCATCGAAAACTTCCGTCCCGGCACGATGGAAAAGTGGAATCTGGGCTATGACAGGCTCGCCGCCGCGAATCCGGGACTGGTGATGGCTCGAATGTCCGGCTTCGGTCAGACGGGTCCCTACAGTCAACAACCCGGCTTCGGATCGATCGGTGAGGCCATGGGCGGACTTCGCTACGTGACGGGCTATCCCGACCGGCCTCCATCCCGGGTTGGCATCTCCATCGGCGACAGTCTGACGGCTCTGTTTGGAGCGCTGGGAGTGCTGGCGGCGCTGCTTGCCCGTCAGCGGTCCGGGCAGGGGCAGATCGTCGATGCGGCGCTTTACGAATCCGTCCTGGCGGTTATGGAGTGCCTGGTTACCGAATTTCAGCAGACGGGGCAGGTGCGTGAGCGCACCGGCGCGACGCTCCCTGGCGTGGCGCCATCGAACGTTTACCCATGTTTGGATGGTGTGTCTGTCGTGATAGGCGCCAACGGCAACGCGGTGTTCGCCCGACTGTGCCAGGCCATGAATCAGCCGCAACTCGCGTCGGAGGGGCGGTTTGCGACCGATGAGCAGCGCGGTGCGCGCCAACAGGAGCTCGACGAGATTATCTCCTCGTGGAGCGCGCGGCTGCCCAGCTCGACGGTGCTCGGGCTGATGCGCGAATTCGCGGTTCCCGCGGGGTTGATCTATCGGGCGCCCGAAATGTTGGACGATCCCCAGTTCGCGGAACGCTCCTCCGTCATCGAGGTCCGCGACGCGTTACTGGGTACGATAAAGATGCAGGGCGTCTTCCCGCGACTGAGCGCGACTCCGGGCACGGTACGCTGGTCGGGGCCTGAGCTGGGGCAGCATAACGATGAGATCTATCGCGGCAGGCTGGGGCTTTCGGAAAAGGAGCTGGCGGACCTGCGCCGTCAGCACGTGATCTGACCGGGCGCTACCCCGCACTCGGCCCTTCTGCCATCGCGGTCCGCGATGGTAACATCGCGACATCAGCGACCGGGTCGAGGGGGAGCAGCGGCATGGCCTCACGATTGGACCTGCAGACTCTGCATCTGTTTACAACGGTGGCCACTCTTCGCAACATTGCCAAAGCCGCCGAACAGGAACACATCGCAGCGTCCGCTGTCAGCAAGCGCATCTCGGAGCTGGAAGACGCGCTTGCCACGAAGCTGTTCTACAGATTGCGTCGCGGCGTCGAGCTCGCTCCCGCTGGACAGGCGTTACTGCATCACACCACTGCCATCTTCCGCAGCATCGATCGCTTGAAGAGCGATATGGCAGAATACGCGCAAGGGGTGCGCGGACATGTGCGCATGATGGCCAACCTGACCTCCATCGTGCAGTTCCTCACCAAGGATCTCAGTGCTTTTGCGATCGCGCATCCGGAAATCAAGATCGATCTCACCGAGTCGTCCACTCCCGCGATCGTCAAGGCCGTCTCCGACGGGCTGATCGATTTCGGGATCATCGCCGACGTGCGGGTCAACGCGCCCGGGGACATCGCCCCCGGGCTGGCTCTCGAGGACTACAGGCACGACCAGATGGCGGTGGTCGTACCGGCTGGCCATCCGTTGAGCAAAAGGAAGTCGGTCAGATTTCGCGAGACCGCCGAGTACGACTTTGTCGGACTCCACGCCCATGGCGGATGGGAGACTCTGATGATGAATGCGGCGCGGGCCGCGGGCTGCTCGCTGCGAATCCGCATTCGGGTGCCCAGTTACGATGCGATGTTGCGCCTGGTGGAGGCGGGATTGGGAGTCACGATCGTGCCGCCGGGGGCCTGCGCTTCACATGATCGCGATCAGATCCGCATCATCAGGCTAGCCGAGGACTGGGCCGAGCGCACCTTGAAAATCTGCTACCGCGACCTCGAGCTGCTTCCCGTCACCGCGCGGATGCTCATAGAGCACCTGCGCGCTGAATCGGAAACACAAGAGACCCCTAGAAGGTTGCCTTGATGCCTGCGAAGTATTGACGACCCAGGATGTCGTAAGTGGCTGGATCCGTCGTCAAGGGCGCGCCGCTCACCAACGGCGGGGTCTTGTCAGCAAGATTGGTCACGCCGGCATTGAGCTGCAGATGGGAACCGATGCTCCAGCTGGCATCAACATCGAAGTAACTGTATGCCGGGACCCCCGGAGTCGCTGCCGTTGGCGATACGATCTGGTCCTGATGCACCATGCTGCCGATGAACCGCCAGTGCAGCCCCGCACTGATCGGACCGCGCCGCCAACCCAGTGACGTATTCGCCTTCCAGTGGGGATGGGCTATGTCGTTGCTCACCGCACTGTTGCCGATGCTGCCCGCGAAGTTGAGCGCCGGCGTGCCAGGCAGGCTGGAGACGTCGAACGAGCGGGTGTATGTGACGAGCGAGTTCAATCTGATGGAACCTGCTCCATCGGATAGACCGAGCGCCCCGAGCCCGAAACCCCAGTCGGCCTGGAAATCGATGCCGTCGGTCTTGTAGGTGGCGAGGTTCAAAAGCAGCTGCCTGCCTAGGATGATGCTGCCGTTCGAGCCGTCACGCGTGATCAGCTGGCAGTAGGCATTGGAATTCGAATAGCCGGGATTGCTCGTGCCGTCCACATTGAAGCAGCGCTGCAGGATGTCCGACAAGGCGATCGAGCCGATCGCGCCGGCGATCTTGATCTGGAAGTAGTCGATTGACAGGTTTAGCGTGCGGGCCAGCGGGCTGTCGAAAGCCGGCGCCCACACGCCGCCAAAGGAATAGGTGTCGGCCGTTTCCGGTTTGAGATTCACGTTGCCGCCGGACTGGCCGGCGATCGAGGACAGGCCGTACGTGTAGTTCCCGATCAGGCCGGCCGGCACGCCCTGAGCCTCGCACAGCGCAATCACTTGCGCCGCATTGGGACCGTTGCGGAAAAATCCGTTCACATCGCAAGGATCCCCGGTCACGAGTGGATGTCCGGGCGATGGCGGCGTGCCAGTAGGCAGTTGTGAGGTGATCGTCGGTGCGAAGAGCTCGCCGAGACTGGGGGCGCGGATGGCGCGCTCATAGCCTCCGCGCAGATGCACGGATGAAATCGGCTGCCAATTCATGTCGATCTTGTAGGTATTGACCCCACCAAAGCGGTCGTAGTTGGAATGCCGGTAGCCCAGATCGAATGACAGCGACTCGATCAACGGCAGTTTGGCAAGCACAGGCACCAGCAGCTCGGAATAGACCTCGCGCACGATCGTCGAACCCGCCGTCGGTGTGATGAGATCAAAGGCGTAGCTGTCCGAGAGCGCCAGATTGTCGTCCGGTCGATAGTCGAAGGTATCCGCCCTGTAGTCCGCGCCCAGGGCGAAGCGCAGGTCGCCGGCCGGCAGGGTGAAGAGCTTGCCCTGGATCGTGCCGACGAAGTTCTTTTCATCCATGGTGTTGACGTTGTGATTTTGACGGCCCGCGAACTCGAGACACGCCAGCGGGATGCCATTGACTCCGAATGGATTGTACTCGGTCGCTAGCGTCGCTCCCGGCTGCTGCCAGCCGATACAGCTGCCTTTTCCCCGGTTGCTGGTGTAGTTGACCGTTCCATTCAACATAGCGGCGTACGCGGACTGGCTCGCGTCACCGTTTTGAACATTGTTCAGAGTATTCTTGCCATAAGATGCGTACACATCCCAGCTCAAGTCACTGAATCCGAGTTCGCCCTTCAGTCCTGCGGTCGCCTGGTACACCGAGTACTCGAACGACTCGATGCGGTTTCCCAGCTCTGCCAGTTGTTTGAAATAGGTGAACGGCGCAGTGGGGTTGGGTCGGGAATTGAGGACCGTGAGCAGATCGGCGGGAATCAGGGGATTGGCAATGCCATTGAGCGACACGGGAATCGTCATGGCACGCGCGCTGAGCGCGAACCCCGGCGCCGTCTCGTCCCTCGCCGTCGAGTTCATGAACTGCATTTGGGCGTAGGCCGAGATGTTATCGGTCAGCTCGTAGCTACCGCGGCCGAACAGGTTGTACTTCTTGAGCGGAACCTGCAAATCGAAGTACTGGCCGTTTATGACACTCACCTGAGTTCCATTGTTCGTGAGCCGCACGGCCGGCGGACCCACGCCGCGGTAGTTCTGCACCGGGCCGAACTGGTCCGTGAAGATCGTACCTCCGGTATTGACGCCGATAGCGCCTGGATAATCGCCGCTGCCGGGCAGCGGCGTCGAACCTGGATAGCCTGCTAACACGCTATTCACCGCTGCGATGGTCGGCGAGTTTGCGCTCGGTGCGAGAATACCCTCTTGCGGGATATTCACGCTGCGGATGTTGGCGAAGAACGGCCGGTCGCGCCCGTGCACGACGCTGCGATCCGAATAGTCGAGGGCCACGACCACATTGCCGCGATGCTCGGCGACATCGGTACCGATGATGATGCTGGCGAGATCGTTGCTTCCGTCACCGTGGGTCGTTCCGCCGCGCTGGTAGCTGAACTCGGCGCCATTGAATTTCTGGCGCAGCTTGAAGTTGATGACTCCCGCAACCGCGTCCGAGCCGTAGACCGCCGAGGCGCCACCGGTGATCACTTCCACATTTTCGATCATCGACATCGGAATGGTATTGAGATCAACGGAGCCGTCCGGATTGGAAGGCTGCAGCCGGCGCCCGTCGAGCAGGACCAGGGCTCGATTTGAGCCGAGGCCTCGCAGATCACCGTACGCCTGGCCCCCACCGAATCCGGTCGCGCCTTGGACATCGCCGGTCTCCGTCTGGCCCTGAGCGGCGGCAAACTGCGGCAACTCTCCGATGGCTCGATCCAGTGTCGGCTGTCCGGCAGCCGCCAGCGATGAGTGATCGATTGTCGCGATCGGAGTGTCGGCGACGACATTGTGTCGCGAGATCAGCGAGCCGGTGATGACAACCTCTTCCAGCGGATTTGGCTTCTCAGAGCTCGACGCCGCGGTAGCGGTGGAAGCCGCGGGCTCGGACTCACTCGTTTGGGCCGGTGAGACAATCGGTGCAATTCCACAGACGATGAGCCCGAGGACAGCCCACCGCTTGCGCCGAGCGCCTGCGCTCCGCATTTCGCGCACGCCAATACGGACGTCTTTGACGATCTTATTCGTGACCATTTCCCCCCCTTAAGTGACCGCTCGTGGGCTCATCACTCCCGGCACTACCCGATATGGTCCATCGGACTCGTGCCCATTTGCATGTTATGGAGGGGTCCATCACTTGACGAGTGGTGATTTGCGAGCCTTGCCGTCGTGGCCGGCGACGGCAACATCCAGGGCCCGCACTTCAGGTCGTTGCTCGAGCGCGGTCGCCTCGCGGATGGCTTGTCGAGCAGTGACGCTTGCGGGCCCGCGTCATAAAGGACGGGACGTTGCTTGTTGAGAATGCTCGAGACGGAGTCATCGATGGAGCGCTCGCCCGAGGTGGTAATCCGAGTCGTCGATTTTTCAGGCCATACACGATAGAAGGCCCGCGCATCTGCCCGAGATTCTGGCGGCTGAACCCTCGGCCGAAGCGCTGCGTAAGATCCTCGGCCAGCCGCTCGACAAGGGCATCGCCATAAGCGGCACGCTCAGCCCCTCCCTGCTCGAACTCAACAGTGCGACGACCGATTTCCCAGTATGTGGCCGTCATTGCCGCATTGATGCTTCGCGCGACCGAAACTCGGTGGCAACTCAACTCGCATGAATCGGCCCAACCTGCAATGTTACGGCGCTTGTCACCACTGACATCCCACGCGGGACATCTGCGTGCGAATTTGCGAGACGGCCCGCGACTATGAAGGCTGCAATGCAATAGACGCTGGCGGCATGCCAGCTAAACCAGCACCACCTCGAGCGAGGCAGGCTCGCCGCCGGATCGATGCGACGCAGATTAACGCCAGTCTCTAGCCCTCAGGATCAAAATCGATCCCAGCGTCGCGCTCGTGCGCGGTCTTACCCGCTTCCGGAGCGTTCTCCTTGGTTTTAACCGATTCAGACTCAGGCTCAGGAATACCTGTCCTCTTGTCGTAGTAGTTCCGCCGCCAATTCTCGGCGGCATTGCGCTTCATTTCTTTGATTGAAGGACGCTTCCCCAACTGTTGCCGTTGCTCGGTGGAGTCTAACGAAGGATCACCGCCTGCGCCTCTCGCGTGCGTAGATTGGCCGCCACTCGTTTGAGTGTCGATTGACTCGTTCACGCGAAAGTACTCAATCTCAGGCGCATCTTTGATGACAGAGAGCCCCGGGTTGAGTTGTCGGATTTGAGCGATTTCCGGATGACAATCCAAGACGAAGGCCATCATCTCAGTGGCGTCCCGGGTAGTGTAGAAGTCGACCATGCGAGAGTTGAATTGCGTAGCTCGCACGGCGGGAATGCTGATTGCGTCGATCCCTTCCGTCATCAGTAGACCGTTCATCATGAAGCGCGAGGTGCGTTTATTCCCATCAAAAAAGAACTGCCGGAGTGACCCGAACAAGAAGAACGCCGTCGCCCTCTCGAAGGAGTTCGAAACGTTTTCCTGCAGCGCGCGAACGCCGTTGCCGAAGACTTCGTTGAGGCGCTCAGCACCTCGCACGGTCGGAAGTGGAGTAAATCGTCCCCTCACCCCTAATGCGACATCGGGTGTGTAAGTGGTTTCGGCTCCTTCTCCGCGAAAATGTCCCCACTCGAGCGCTTCGTTCCGCGCCACGCGAGCATGGAGTGAACAGAAGGTGTCCTTGTCGAGTCTGAACTGCCCCTGCTTGACGAGCTCAACAAGGTATTTGGAACTGTCCGCAAGATTCAGAATCTGCTCTTGGTCCGAAAGCTTTCGGCCTCCTACGGTCACGCCTTCAAGAAGTGTTTTCACCTCCGGAAATGTGAATGGATTGCCTTCGAGCACGCCCGCGTCCCAGACGTACTCAGGGAGCATCCGGGAAAAGCGGAACACCACCCTGTTCAGCGAGGCACGAGGAAGCTCCCGAGGAACAGAGTCTCGGTCCCATCGAAAGCCGAGTGAGTCAAAGAGAACCATGAGGCATTGTACCGCGCCGACCCCACCGCTAGGTTCTCATCCATAGCCAGATCTCAAGCCCATGATC
>FTGX01000245.1_pt1 | contig 8366 bp, 3 predicted proteins | sample 1640811 | NCBI WGS metagenome assembly FTGX01 (sample SAMEA3914789, study PRJEB12502) | metagenome | biome: forest; material: soil | place: Canada | collected 2011-07-03 | depth 0.3 m
CAGCGTAGGCGCACAGGCCGGGCTGTCGTTGTTGGCCGTGGAGCAACCGGTCTTGGTGCCGTCGGTCAGGTGCTCAGCAACCTGCAACGCGTAGTACAGGTTCTTCGTGACCGAAACGCCCCAAATGACGTCGAGGCCAGGCGCACCGCTCAGGTCCGCGGAGATGTCAGCGGTGGAGAGCGTGCCAGCGCCGGGGATCGTGCGGAGCAGGTTCGCTTCCACGTCGGCAACACCACCCGTCGGGACGGTGTTTGTCGTGACGATAGATCCGCCGCAGGCGGCGTGCAGCGTGTAAGAGCTGAACGATGCCGTGGCGGCAACCGTGGACGTTGTGCAGTCGGCGTCACCAGTCGCGGCGACGAGCAGCGCGGGGCTGATGAAGCCCACACCGGAAGCGCTGCCCTTGGCAACGGCGATCAACGGCGCGGCGCCGTTAATGGAGCCGGCGCTCGACTCCTTGAATATCGCCAGCGGGGTGCCGGCAGTGATGCCGGTCAGGCCGGTGGCGGCTGAGCAATACGTGAGACGCTGTGAGGGCGCACCGATCTGGTAAACGTCGATGGTGTTCGCAGCGCAGAGGCCGCCCGGGGAGGCCGTGGCGATCTCGGTGTTGAGCAACGTGTTATCGACGGCTGTGGAGCCACTGATGAACACATTGATGTTGGTGCCCGCGTTACCGGCATACGTGCTGATATCGAGAGCGTTGGCGGAAGTGGCGGCAGCGGCGGCGATGACCGTGGCGACTGCGTATCGTACGATTGACATATTAACTCCTAGCAATTCCATGTGCACTGTGAAGAGGCTTTTCGTAGAGTCGAGCGCGTCCGGAAGCGCCGTGCCGTAGCACGGCGCCCCTTTCGAGAGAATCGAAACGTCGAAGTAACTAGATCGCTATCAGGCGGCAGCCGCGTTGCGGCGACGGCCGATCGCACCGAGGCCAGCGAGGCCCGACACGAGGAGCCATACGGCCGCAGGCAGCGGAACCGGCGAGGTCGAGGCAAGCACGTTGTAGGTCAGGTCACCCGTGCTCGACAGGAACCAGAAGCCGTCGCCCTGGCTGTTGGCATACGTCGTGAGGGCGACGCTGCCGCGCTTCGAGCCCGGTACCAGGTTGAAGAAGTCGAGGGCCGTTCCAACCGTGCCGGAGAAGTTGAAGCCGCTGAGGCCGTTGCTGCCCGAGCTGTTGGGGCCGGCGATCGAGCTGTAGGTCGCGGTGCCGGTCAGGTCAATCGCGGTTCCCGAGCCCGCGATCTGGGGGCCGGCCTGCTCCCAGTTCGCAACTTCGGCGCCAGCGTTGGTAGCCAACGTGCCGAGCGATGCGGAGGTGAGTGTCGCGGCCTGTGCCGGCGTACCGGTGAAGTCAACACCCGACTGGGCGTTGGCCGCGAGGACCATGTAGCTGGTCGACGAACCGGGGGTGCCGAAGGTGGACGCGAAGCTCGGCAGAACGCCGAAGTTCAACTGCAGGACGGAGCCCGCAGCGCCCGTCGGGTTGGCCGCCGTCACGTACGCACCGGTGGCGGAGTTGGGGGTCAGATTGCCGGTGGAGGGCAACAGGTCGCTGTACTGGTAGCTGAGATTGACCAGCTCCGAGTGCTGCGAGGCCGTGTCCCAGATCGACACATACAGACCTGTGAGTGAGGGTGCGGCGGTACCAATTGTCGGCGTGGCCAGCTGTGCGTGCGCTGCCGTCGAGGCGAGCCCGACAGCCACTGCGAGCGCGAGTGGCATCGTGGATAACTTCATGGATCGGAACTCCTTAAACCTTGCGTTTGGGGTCACATTGTTCGGGTTGCCAGCTGCGTGATGAGACCGCGGCGCAAGCTCCCCTCCTAATCGAAATCAGACCTCTGTCGCGTCGGGCGCCTTCAATCTGTCGACCAGCGACTTGACAGGGTTAGAACAATGGATTCACTCCGTGACATGCGCGTTACGAATTATTGAACTGTGAGCCACTGCGACGAATGGCCTAGCGGGGAGGTGCAGGCGCTGCGCGGCTCGTTTGTATGACAAACGAAATACGTATAGACAGCAGGATCGTCGACCCGCGAGAGGACGCGGGTCGTAGGAGGGATTAAAGGGATTCGCTAGCGGCGGCTTCTCGCGACGGGCGAGAAGCTGGAAGCCGTCCGCATCAACAGAGCGCCGACGAGTACCAACAGCACGAGTGCGTCGATCGAACCGCCGCCGCTCTTGCCACCGCCCGTTGACGGCGTGGTGATGCTTACAGTGACAGACTTCGTCGTGCTGCCGCCGGCACCCACACACGTCAACGCGTACGTCGTTGTCGACGTAATTGCCGCAGTCGTAAAGGAGTTATTCAACGACTGCGACCCGGTGAAATTGCCGCCCGTCGACGTACAGCTCGTGGCGTTCTGGCTCGTCCAAGTCAGGGTAACGGTCGCACCCGACGCCACACTCGTTGCAGAGCTTTGTAGCGTCACGACGGGCGCGGGCGGCGTAGGTCCTACCGATATCGAGTACGTACCCGCGTTATCCGTTCCACCGGGCTGCGCGATGATATTGATGTAGTAGTCGCCGGGCGTTGCGTCGAACGAGAAGGAGCCGCCCGTATAGGCCGTACCGACGCGGGTTACTCCCTGTGTCGCAATCGCGCTGAAGCTGGTGAGCGCCACCGGAAATCCAACGTCCGCCACGTTGACAGTGTAGTTCCCGGCCGTCGTTACCGTGACCTTCTGTGTCCCGAACAGCTCCCCCACGCCCTGCGTCGCCTGGAACAACGGGGTCGTATCTCCGGTGGCCGTCAGATTGACGCCAAACAGGCTGCCTGACGCGCCCGGGGTCGCGAAGACGAGAATCGTGAGAGGTCCCGCCGCCGCATTCACGCTGGCGAGGCCGGTCGTAACGCCGGTCGCGGTGGCCATTGTACCGATGGTTGAATTTCCCTGGACCACTGCGGCGCTGAGGGAGGAGAAGGCGGTGGCAAAAGTGAAGTCCGCCAGGTTCGCGGTGTAAGCTCCTGCGCCCGTCAAATTCGTGCTGAACGTGTACGCCGACGCACTCCCGCCAGGAGTAGCGACGGCTTGAGCAATACTCAAGGCAGGGGCTCCCGTGGGAGGGAGCAACGTCAGAGCGTAGCTGCCGACACCAGGCGGCGTGGCTGCGATGCCCGCCGCGAATACCTGATAGGTGTTTGCGGTAGCGGTGAATGATTTGATACCGGCCGTGCCGAGCTGTGCCACGACCGCGCCGTTGAGCGTGACCACGGCGCCGAGTTGCGAGAGTGGACTCGTCGGGTAACCCAGGTCCGTGAGGTTGAGGTTATAAGGGCCCGCGACCAAAGCCGGGCTGCCGACCAGCGCGGCGGTGCCAACCGGAACGATCTGACTATACACCGGTGTCGCGCCACCCCCAGCGTCGCTCACTGTGGCGCTGTAGAGTCCAGCGTTTACTGCGGTGGTCGCCTGCCCGACCGCGAATATCTGGTAGGTCACACCGGCGCTGAGGGCAACCGGGGGGGTCGAACCCGCTGCGGAGAGCGTAGTCACGAGCGAGCCGCCCTGTTGGGTGATGGCCAGCGTCAGTGTGGCGAGAGCCTGGGGCAGCTGCAGGTCCGTCAGGACGACCTGGTAGTTGCCGGAAGCCGGCACACTGAACGAGTCGTTGATGACCGCTTCGTTGGCTGGGAGGACGCCCGCGGGCAAGGCTAACGTGTCGGAATACGTCTCGAGCTGACTGCCGTCTGCTGTGTTGGTGACCTGAATGCCGATGGGACCCGAACCGGAGACAGTCCCAGGTGTGCCAATCACATGGATCACATACGTGCCCGGCGTAGCACTGAATTGCGTGCTTTCCGCTCCGCCGGGAAGCGGAGGAGTCGCTGTGAGCGGCGTGCCTACGACTTTCGGTCCGCTCGTAACGGCAAGTTTCACCGACGAGAGCGGTGCGGTCGGGGTGAGCGCGGCGCCCAAATCGGTCAGGGTAACCTGGTAAGTCCCGGCCGCACTGATGGTGAAGGTGTGCTCGACCGGGACCGCGCGATTTGGGCCGGCGACGGTGTGTACAACATCGAGCAAATCGCTCGATTGCGCGTGGGCGGCAGCACACAGCATGGACCATGCAGCCGCGAGGAGCGTCGCCCGAGTGAACCGTGACATATTTGAATCCCGTAGTGAGAACATCGCTTTTCTCAGCCGTCCCTGTTGCTTATGGTTATTCGCTAGAGAGGACCGGCGCTCAGCCGCTGCCGCCGCTCGACTTGAGGTCGGTGAGCACCGAGCGCGCCTCGTCGGCGCCGACGAAATTCGCGGTGCCGGACAGAGCCGCTTCGAGGTTGGCGCGCGCACTCGCGCGCTGCCCGGTCTGCAGCTCCGCCATCGCCAGGTGATAGCGGATCACCTTCGAGTCCGGCGCGCGCGTCAGGGCGCGCTCGAGAATCGGAACCGCCTGCTGGAATTCGCCGCGCTTAACGCGCACCCAGCCGTTGGTATCGAGCAGTATGCCGTCATCGGATGACGCGAACGATGCTGTCAGATCGCGTGCGCGATCGAGGCTCGCCCTGTCACGCTTGTACGTAGCGAGGAGCATGGCCAGATTGTTGGCGGCGACTTTGGAACTCGGATCGTAACGGTACAGCGTGTTGTAGAGAGCGATTGCATCGTCCGGGCGTCCGTGTTTCTCGTAATACGACCCGAGCTCCATCACCAGTTCCGGCTGGGCAGGGGCGATCTTGACTCCGGCTTCATACGCCACAGCCGCGCCGGCCGCATCGCCGGAGACGGCCTTGGCAACCCCGAGATTGCGATAGGCCGGCCACCGGTTGGGGTCGGCCTCGATGGCGTGTGTGAAAGATTCGATCGCGCGCGGATAGTCCTTGGTCGCGATGTAGACCTCGCCCAGCATTTCCAATGTGGGCGCGTCCTTCGGATGGCTCTCGAGCACGCCTTGCAGGCGCGCGACGGCCTTCGCGCCCTGCCCCCGGCCGATCTCCAGCCGCGTCAACGCGGACAGAGCTTCCAGCGCGTGTGGCTGCAACTGCAACGAGTGCTCGAGCTCCTTCTCCGCCTCATCCGGACGCTTCTGCGCAAGCGCGATCTCACCGGCGAGGTAGTAAGCGATGGCGTCACTCGGCGCCAGCGTCTTCAGATCTTCAACTGCGGTGTGGGCAGCCTCGACGTTGTTCGCGGCCAGGTACGATTGCACCAACCCCTCGCGCAGTGCCTGATCACTCGGCGCGCGCTTGACGCTCTCTTCGAGGAGAGCCACGGCCTGCTCGACGCGCTGCGTTCGTAACAGCACGCGTGACAGCTCGAGACGCACGGCAGTATTTCCCGGTGCTACATCCATCGCGGCGCGCAGTTGCTCTTCGGCCAGACCGGGCTCCTTGTTCGCGAGGTAAGCCTGCGCGAGGATCTGGCGCACGGGGATCGCTGTTGGCTGGTCGCGCACCACCGCGCGAAAATCGCCGATCGCGGCAGTCGCATCGTTGTGAGCGAGCGCCAGCCTGCCCCTCAGGAGAAGCGCATCGTCGTCGCGAGGATTCTTTTGAAGGACCTCGGCGATGAGTTTCCTCGCATCGTCGTAGCGTCCCTGCGCCGAGTAAATAACCGCGAGGCGATCGCGAGCAATCACCGCACTCGGGCCTTCGCCATTGCGATCGCGTTTAACCACGTCCTGATAGGTCTCGATGGCTTCTTTCGTCGCGCCGGTTCGTTGCAACAGCGCGCCCAACCCCAGACGCAACTCGTACTTGTCGGGGTTACGCTCGATGAACGTCCGCAGCGTCTTTTCGCCTTGCTCACGCGTACGTTGTGCCGTAATGAAGTTGACGAGGGCCAGCTTGGCGTCGTCATTTTCCGGCAATGCCGTGACGGCCTCCTCCAAAGTACGCTGCGCGGCGTCGAGGTTACCCGAGCGACCGTAAAACACCGCCAGTTGGTAGCGGTACGGCAGCTCGCCGGGCTTGAGCTCGATGAGCTTGCGGAGTTGCTCTTCGGCCTTGGCGCGATCGCCGCTCGACGCATACACTTCCGCCAGGATTTCGTGCAGATCGGTAGACGCCGGGATCTTTTGCAGCGTCCCGGTCAACAGCGTGATGGCGGCGGCGCTGTCATTCTCCTGACGATCTATACCGGCCAGGAGCGCGACGGCATTTTCATTCGTCGGAGCCAACTGCACGGCGCGCTCGGCATCAGCGCGTGCGCCCTTCGAGTCTTTCTGCTGGAGACGTGCCACGCCTCGGACGGTCAGAAGATCCGGGTCGTCGGGGTGCTTCGCGAGCAACGGCGCGATGGTGCTGATCGCCTTGTCGGGGACTTTGGCAAGTGCGTAGAGTCGACCCAGATTTGCGTGCGCCTGTATGTTGTCGGGCGCCATGTCAGCGACAGCCTGATAGAGGCCCGCGGCATCGCGCGTCTTGCCGAGTTTCTCCGCAGCGCTGGCTGCCAGTAGCAGGACCTCGGGATCCTTGGGAGCAATCTGCATGGCGTTGCGAAATTCGATGCTGGCGTGGGTGAAATCGCCTTGGCCGAAATACGCTTTGCCGCGCTCCACGTGACTGGCAAGGCGAGACGCCGCCCCGCCGCATCCCGCAATCAACAGGACACTGACGAGAACAGCCACCGGGCATGCCGCGCGCGCGCGGCTGAATGCTGCCTTCATTGTGTTATCCCACCGATTGAATTATTCGAAGCCGGGGACCGGCAATGTAGGTGGGACGCGTGACGAACGGATGACAACCTTGCGCTCAGGCACCTATGGCAAACAGCGCACGGCCGGCGATAACGGCGAGTGTGGCGACCAGGAACATGCGTGGCATCAGCCGCTCAAAACCGATAGTCATCAGCATTTCAACGACATACAGCAGGATCGCTGCTTTGGCGATCCCGCCCGGAAGGTCCGCCGGCAACGTGATCGACCCAGGCAGGTTGGGAAGCACGAGGGCGATGAACAGAACGATCAGATCCAATGTCGTGAGCTCGAAGCGCCGGGTCGGAGAAAGCCAGAAGCGTACGAGCGCCGCGGCTCCCGTTATGCCGACACAGATCCATGACAGGGTGGTCAGGACCGTCGGCTTGTGCGGCATGGTCTGGTCGAGGTAGACGAGTAACACCACGCTGATGTAAGCGGCCGCCCGCTCGAACCAGCGGAGGGAACGCTGGGCTTTCGACCAGTTCAGTACCAACATCACGATCAACATCGCCAGGCACATGAGACCTAGGTCTACTTCGACGTGCCGACTCGAGGCGAGCACCGTAGTAGCGTAGACCGCGAGGCAAGTCGTCATCACTGCGAGCGCCGCCGCGGGAAGGCGCGCCGCCGGCGTGAAGCCGTTGACGTACAGCCTTAGCCCACCGCTCTTGTTCCCGAGGTGGCTCAACCGCCAGCCCACCTGCGAGGCCCGGCGCAGAAGCCCGAGCACCACGGCGGCAAAGGCGCAGAAAGCGATGACGACTTCGGAGTCGGAATCAAATCGCAGCGAGTAGGCGAGCAGGACCAGTCCGACCTGCATCAGGTAGATGAGCAACACCGCTTCACGGTGGGCAAAACCGAGGGCCAGGAGCCGATGATGGAGGTGATTGGCGTCCGCCGAAAACGGCGAGCGGCCGGCACGAATCCGCGTCAACATCACGGTCAGGGTGTCCATGATGGGCAACCCGAGCAGCAGCAAGGGCAACGCCGCGCTCAGAGGACAAGTCTCGCCCTGGGTCGCCAGCAGAGCCAGGGCCCCCACACTGAAGCCCAACATCTGGCTGCCACTGTCACCCATGAAAATGCGGGCCGGATGCGTGTTGAAACGCAGGAATCCCAGCACCGCGCCCGCCTCGATGAGGGCGACTTTCGACACGGTCACATTACCGCTCATGGCGGCGAACAGCGCGATCGCGCACAGGCACAGCAACACCATGCCACCCGCGAGACCGTCGAGGCCATCGGCGAGATTCACCGCATTCGTAATGCCAATGAGAAAGACGAAAGTGATGAGGATCGAAACGGCCTGGGGCAGGACAACGATGCTGCCGATCATGAGAGTACCGATATGCACGTTACCCACTACCATGCATAGTCCCGCGGCGAGCACCTGGCCGGCGAACTTCGTCCGGTAGCCGAGGTTCACGCGGTCGTCCCAGAGACCGAACAGCAGGAGCACCACCAACCCGAGGAGTAACCCGCGGATCGACGGGGTCAGCTCGACGGTGATCAGTGTCGGCAGCAGCAAACCTACCGCCATAGCCAAGCCGCCGACTCGCGGTACCGGAATCGAATGCACCTTGCGCGGCCCGGGCGCATCCGTGAGTCCGATAGCAGGCGCCCAACGCACCAGGAGCGGAATCAATGCCGCGGTGACGGAGAGCGCTACTATGAATGCAAGGAACAGCTGCACGGAATCCCCATGGTGTTCCGGC
>FTGX01000491.1_pt1 | contig 8034 bp, 5 predicted proteins | sample 1640811 | NCBI WGS metagenome assembly FTGX01 (sample SAMEA3914789, study PRJEB12502) | metagenome | biome: forest; material: soil | place: Canada | collected 2011-07-03 | depth 0.3 m
CACGCACGCAATCAAGCCGCGGGCCGTGCACTTGGCCGCGCGCTCTACGAGCAGCACGCCGACATCGATGGAATTTGGTACCAGTCGCGTCTCACCGGCGGGGATTGTCTGGCGATCTTCGATCGAGCACTGGAAAACCTGACGCCGATCAAAACTGGCGAATTGGAGCATCATCCAGGGCTCCGGGAAGTGTTGAGCAAGCACAACGTTCAAATTGAGCGATGACGAAAGTAGGGGTCCAGCAGGGCGCGATCCGGCGCAAAGCGCTGCAAAGTGTCTCAAATGGTAGCGGGGGGGCCGCTACGAGCCTTATAGCAATTGTCCCCTTATTATTCAGGCGGTTGCGGCAAGCATCCCGCAGCGGGATGATGTGCCCTGCAGCGGGGAGCCTGAACCGGCGCCCCCGAAGTGGCTAAGGCGTCCAGGTACACGGACTGTCACTCGCCAGAAACGACTCTATCGAGGCCGCAATCTCCTGCGGCCGCTCGAGAAACGCGTAGTGCCCGGCATGGGTGAGCTCGATCGTCCGGCCGCACTGAATCTCGAGTCGAAACCGTGCCTTCTCCAGCGCCTCCCACGGCACGACGACAGCCATCGAATATGCGTCTGCCTGCGCGCGCAGCTGCGCTGACGCGCCGGGCGGCACCTGGTCCGCCTGGCGATAGTCGGAATAGATTGCCAACGCGGGAGCCCGTATTGGCCCGTAGTCTGGATGGTCCAATACTATGGCACTCATCACGGCTGCGTCGACTTCTTTTGGCGAGCGGAACCGCAACCCGCCGGGACCGGCGACAAAACACTGATGCAGGTTGGCGGCGATCGCCGTCGAGTGCGACTTCAGGAGCTGTTGAGTCCAACCGATCAGGGTAGTCCAACTCGACAGCGCCTCTGGCGGCGGACTGCCATTCCCTGCAGGGTCTTTTTGCCAAAGACCCTCGAGAGGCGACTTGTCGGTGGCCGCATCGAGGTAAACGAGCCGGCGCACCTTCTCGGGAGCGGCGACAGCAAGGTGCGTGAGCTCCAGTCCCGCCATCGAATGCCCGACGATATCCGCCTTCTCAACACCAACCGCATCCAGGAACTCGCGGAAGTCCTTGGCGAGATTGTCGGCAGAGTAACCGTCGGGCGGCATGTCCGAGCCGCAGAAACCCCGACGCGTGACCCCGATGACCCGATGATGTTGCCGCAGTAACGCGGCCAACTCGTCATAAACACGCGCCGAGTCGTCGAGCCCGGCGACCAGCACCAGTTCGCCGCCGGTGCCACCCCAATCGACGAAATGCAGGTTGACACCGTTCACCAGGCATTGCGAATCGAGCCCGACGCCGCGCGACGTACAGCGTTGCTGACCTTCAGGTAAAAATGGCCTGGGACCACCCCAGGCCGGCAGGGACAACACGACGGAACACAGCACGACGGCGCAACGACGCATCTCAAAAAGTCCTCGTCAGCGTCAGGCCGACGGTACGAGGTTGGATTACCGCGAAGGTGCTCGGGTTATTGGTCCCGAGACCGCCCGTCAGAAGCCCGCGCCGGTCGGTAACGTTATTGATGAACAGGTTGGCACTCCAGGCATCGAATTTCACGCCGCCGTGAAGGTCACCTTTCGCATATGCAGGATAGAGCTGGCGCGGTGGCGGGCTGGGAGGCGCCAGCGTGAACGGGCCCTCGCGCTCACCCACATAACTCAAGCCGGCTCCGAGAAACGCTTTCACCCGGCCTGTCAGGAAGAATTCGTCGTCGAGGGACAGGTAGCTCGAGAAGCGGCTGCCATACGGTAGCCGCTCACCGCTCACGCCATACACGATCGCGGTTGATGGGAAAGGCTCGGTCAGCTTCGCGTCATTGAAAGCAACCCATCCGGCAACTCTGAGCCCTTCGATCGGTCGCGACTCGAGCGACAGTTCCAGGCCCTGACTGCGCGCGCGGCTGCCGTTGGCGAAGTAGACGTTGCCATTGACAGGATTCGTGAACAGTAACTGGATGTTTTCCCATTCGATGTCGTAGATCGAGGCATCGAAGGTCAGCGCGCGCCCGAGCACGTCACCCTTGACCCCGATTTCGTAGTTCCGTGTCTTGTCAGGAGCATAAGAGGGAGGTGTGCCCGGGAAAACTTCCGCATTCGGGCCTCCAGGGCGATAGCCCGACGCTAGCCGCGCGTACGCCATGAGGTGATCCGAGAATTTGAAGCGGGGTGTCACCAGGTAGGTAAAGCTGTTGGCCTTGATCACGGACTGGGGGAATGTAATCGGGGACTGAACGTTGCTCCCATAAAAGTACGGAACGAACGGCCCGGTATCGACCTCCCAGTAAGTCTGCCTGTTGGCGCTCTCGCGAGCGCCGAACTGCACGTCGAAGCGATCGGTTACCTGGTAAGTCAGATCGGTGAACGCCGCGTATTCCGCGAAGGTGACTCCCCAATCCTCGATGATATCGAGGCCGACAGGCGTTCCGGTGCTGTAATTTGCCGCGAAATCGTATTGGATGTATGGCGAGCGCTCGTGCGTGTAGAACGCCCCCAGGAGCCATTCGAGCCGCGAGCCCAGCGGCAGCGACAGGCGGAGTTCCTGGGTGAACTTGTCGGTCTTGTTGTAGCTGACGAGTGAGGTACCCGGCACGCCGAATACCTGCTGTGACAGGCCGCCGGTTGCCGGCGAGAAGTCGTAGGAGCTGACGAACCTGTCGACGTTGTAGCCGCTGACGGCCGTCAAGGTGGCCGACCCCAGTTTGGCGGTTAACGTGGCACTGTCCGCCTGAGTATTGATCTGGAAATAACCTGTACCCGGAAGAGTGTGCTGCTGCAGGTCGCCCAGGCCCGGCTGGCCGCCGACCTCGTTATAGCCGTGGACGGTCGTGTTTTGCAGTAAGGAGCTGAGTTTCACAGATACCGTATCGGAAGGCCGCCACAACACCGAAAGTCGGCCACCGTCGGCGTTCGACCAGTTGATCCCGTTGATATGCTGGACCGGATCGTCGATGTAGCCGGCGTCACGCCGGGCGAACGCGGTGAGGCGCACGGCAAGCGTGTCGCTCAGCGGGAGATTGACCGCTCCGCGTGCCCCATATCCCGGGCCGTCCCCGTTGTGCACACTATTCACCGTCGCCTGCAGCCGGCCGCTCACGCCATCGGTGGAGGGATCGACCGTGACGAACTTGAGCAAACCACCGAGGCTACTCGCGCCATAAAGCGTCCCCTGCGGTCCGCGCAGCTCTTCGATACGCACGAGATCGCTCGGATCGAAGTCGGGCAACGTTCCCCCACCTCCCAGCGTTGTCGAAGGTCCGAATGGCACATCATCGATCAGAACGCCCACGGTCGACGTGGGTCCGGGTCCGGCGCTCACACCCCGAATCGTCAATAGCGAGCCGCCAGGGTCATTGGGTGTCAGCGCCAGTCCGGGCATGGTGCTCGTATAGTCCTGGAGCCGCAGCAGGTTGCTGTCGACCAGGAGCTGGGCATTGATCACCGACACCGGCACCGGCACGGTCTGAATGCTCTCGGCACGCTTTTGTGCCGTGACGATAACTTCCTCCAGTTGTGTCGCCGAAGTGCTCGTCTGCGCCGAACTCCGCGCGGCATGCGGCACATCCGTATCGGTCTCGGTCGTCGTGTGAACATCGCTGGCCAGTCGAGGGGAGCCTGATGATTCCGCCGCCGCTGGTGCAACCGCCGCCGCTATTGACCCTGCCGCCGGCGTACCCGGGCCCGGGTAAACCGCATCGCCTGACGTGCCGTCGTGTTTGCTCTTGATCAACACCACGGAGGCGGATGTGATCTCGAAATCGAGGTCAGTGCCGGCGAGCATCTGGCGGACGGCTTCCTCGGTGGTGTAACTGCCGCGCACCGCATGGCTGCTCTTGCCGGCAACGAGCTCGGCCCGGTAGAGCAACTTGTGGTGAGATGCGAGCGCCAACGCTTGCAAGGCACCTTGCAGATCCTGCGAAGGAATGTCGAGCTGGTACGTGACGCTACGCGCCTCCACTTCGGCGCCCCACAGCGCGGAGGGAAACACAACCAGCGTAAAGGCGCAGGCAACGACAGCCTGTCGGGTCGCAGTGAGCAGCGCGGACGACCGTTTCACCAGGAGGCTCCTTGTATCTTTTTAGTGTTCTGTAGGGAAGGGGCGTTTTTCTTCATCCCACAGCAATAGATACGAGGGAGTCCGGATTTACCTCAGCGAGTTGTCCTGTTTCGGGTGCAACTTGATGACATCGCCTTGCGAATAGTCGGCGAGCACTGGGAGATAAGCCATGACTGCATCGGCGAACCCACGATTGTCGCCCGCTTCGAACACACCGCTGACGCGCAGATCCGCCAGCCCGGCGTCATCGATCTGGAGTTGCACATGAGAATAGCGGTTCAGACGCTGCACGGCCTCGCCGAGGCGCTCTGCGCGGAAAATGACTTTTCCACCCCGCCAGGCGGTGGCCGCTTCGATATCGGCCTTCGGTGTGACGATGGCGCGTCCATCCGGCGAGAACCGCGCTTCTTCCCCCGCGGTCAGTTCAATGGCATCAGGAGCGACTACTGCGACTCGCCCCTCGATCATATCGACACGCACGAAATGAGCATCGTACTCGACCGTAAATACGGTCCCTAGAGCAACGATGGTGTGGCCGCCCGCAATCACTTTGAACGGCCGCGTCACCTCGTGAGCCACAAAAAACTGCGCCTGGCCCTGAGTGATTTCGACGGTTCTCGCGTCTGCGGTCATGATGGTGCGAATCCGTGTGCTGGAGTCCAGGGCGACGCGAGTGTGATCACTCAATTCCAGGGTCCGTTGCTCCCCGATGCCGGTCTTGGAGACTCCCGGGCGGAAGCCATACGGCGAAACCTGCCAAATGGCACCCGCGGTGATCGCAATGGCGGCGATGCTCGCAACGAGGGCTCGCCGGGGCTGCAAGACACTCCACGGGTGCGACCAACGTTGCTGGTTGGCGCGCCGCGCACGGGCGATAGCCTGCTCGCGCAAGGCCAGGAACTCGGGCCGGTTGGCGCTACGACCAATTCCCTCCCAGATATCCGCGACTTTCTCGAACGCAGCGGCGGCGCGCGGGTCTCGCAGTGCCTCCGTCGGGCTCGGTTCGCCGCTCTCATCCGGCGCCCGCGAGACGCGCCTCAGAAACTCCGCCGCGGCCCGCTCCGCAGGATCAGGGTGCGCTCCGCGCACAGATTTTGGCTCAAACAATTTCATCGTCGTCGAACTGCCGCTCGAGGTGCGCGAGCGCTTTGATCATGTGTTTCTCCACCGCGCTGACCGAAACGGCGAGCATGGCCGCGATTTCGGAATACTTCATTTGCTCCAGCCGGCTGAGAATAAAGATGTCCCGGGTGCGCTCGTTGAGCTGCAACAGCGCCGCGTGCACCCGTTGCAGAGCCTCCTCACTGAGCAAGGCGCGCTCGAGCGGCACTCCCGCGCTCGCCGTGTTGACAATATCCTCATCCCAGCTGAGCTCCGCGCCGCCCTTGGCACGGTGATGACGAATCTGGTCGCGCCAGAGGTTCGCCGCCGTCCGAAACAGGTAGCCGTGCGCCTGGTCCACGGTCTCCCACTCGGCGCGGCCCAGAGTTCGCACAATCACGTCCTGGGCGAGATCCTCCGCCTGTGACAGATTCTTACACCGGCGCTGAAAGAATCGCACCAACGCGGGGCGTACGCTTGTCATGAGCGACACCGTGTCGACCGGCTTGGCTAGGGGGAGGGTGTCGCTCATGTGCGGCAGGCATGTTGCGCCGGACATGTCGCTCTTTCAACGCCCGGGACCACCGCCTCGGCTATTTAACACTCGCGGGTGAGGGAAATCGCGGGACGGACGTTTCTACCCGTCTGAGCGACGTGATGCCTGACAACAGGCACGCGCGATCAAGAACAACCCCGCCCCAACGACCACGACCCCGGTGGCTCGCGTTACCCGCGGCGCGCCGTCCGGTCCGAACCGTCCGATGGTGATGCTGTCACGACAACCATCGCGCGCAGATCCATGACCCCAATCACAAGGGGAATCAGCGTCAGAGCACCCGCTGCATTCGGGTTCGAGCCGCCGCCCCTGTCGGCTCGGTACCGGCGCCAGGCGACAGCTTACAGTCGCGCCCCGGCGCCTCGCGGCAGTGGCAAGTTGCCGCGCCCTTTCAAGCAGTGAGCTGAAACGCCCCGGTGAGCAAAACGACCACGCCGACGGCGAGAGGCACCACACTCGCCAATACCGGCTGTTGCATCATCCAAACCAAGAAGCGGTAGCGGCCAGAGATACCGCGTCGGTCGAACTAACAGCCGCCCCGACTCGCCGGTGATGATCGGCACGAAGTATTCTTTGAAAATAATCGCGCGTCGAAAGCCGCCGAGTCGGGCGTTGAAGTGACCCGGCTCGACCAGGAGGCGGCGGAAATGCGTGCGATGAGGCCACGCCCGGCCGCATTGGCCGCTGGCCTTGCCGAAATCGAGAAGGAGCGTGCCGAGTTGCTGGCAAAGGCGGCAGGTAAGCGCGACCAGAAAGATGGTCGTGCGCGCCAGTTGCTGGCGAGGATGCCGGATATGGTGAGTGGCTACCGCGCCCAGGTGCAGCGGGCAATCGCCGTGCTGGCGAAGTCGGAAGCGGTGGAAGACGGTCGTGAGTCGATGCTCCGACTGCTTGAGGATGGGCGGATAACACTAGCGCCAAACCCTCCACACACAGCGGTCGCGGGACCGGTGTATTTGAAGAAGCTAGGGGAGCATGTCCTGGAGTTGGCTGGCTTGCAGCGACGCCGTAGGAATCTTCAAGAGAACCAGCCTCCAGGTCAATATCATCCTGGTTTGGCGGCAAGTCCGATCGGAAAAAACGGTAAAACCCCATGCCGGCGAAAAGGGCCGTGCTTACGTTAGTGCTCTTCGGTATGACACCGATGGGCTACGCGGGAGCCGCGTTCTCGCGGGACGGCGAGAACGCAACGCCACACCAGCGACTGCCGGCATTGGCGCCGCCGATCCCTGCCGCAGGGGTGCTTGCACAGCCGAGGCCCATGAGACATGTCGGGCTGCCGCCGCAGCCCACTCGTGCGGCGACGTCGCTCCACGATTCACCGACCCCTCAAGAGATCGCTCTGGGAGGGAAACTGTTCTTCGAGGGGCGCCTCTCTGCGGACAACACCGTGGCATGTGCTACCTGCCACGACCCTGCTCGGGCCTTCACCGACGGTCGGGCAGTCTCGGCTGGCATTCACGGTCTTCTGGGCCAAAGGAACTCGCCGACCATCCTGAACGCGGTGTACAACAAGGCGCAGTTCTGGGATGGTCGGGCGGCAACGCTAGAGGAACAGGCCGTGCTTCCCATCATCAATCCTTCGGAGATGGGTCAGCCCTCTCTCGCAGCGGCCGTCGCCCGGATCGCCGCGAGCGAGAGCTATCAGCGGGAGTTCCAATCGGCCTTCGGCCGATCGGTGAACGCCGCGGACTTGGTGCGGGCCATTGTCGCGTACGAGCGCACTCTCGTTTCATTCGACTCTCCGTTCGATCACTTCATCGCAGGCGGGTCTGATGCAATCAGCGCTTCCGCAAAGCACGGCTGGGAGCTGTTCAACTCCAAGGCACGTTGCAACAAGTGCCATGCCCGAACCGAAACGCAGCGGGACACGACCGCCTTCACGGACTTCGATTACCACAACATCGGAATCGGCATACTGAAACACAATGTTGCGAAATCTGCGCGCGAGGCGGAGCAAGAGATCGCGTCGGGCAAGCTCGAACAGGTGGATAGGGCGGCTATCGAGAGCGACCTGAGCGTGCTCGGACGGTTCCTGGTCACCAGGCGTTCCGTCGATATTGCCGCCTTCAAGACGCCCGACCTGCGCAACGTGTTGGTGACGGCGCCATATTTTCACGACGGTTCCCAGAACACCTTGTGGGACGTCGTAGACCACTACAACAAAGGGGATGGTCTCGTAGACCCCTGGTTGGACGAGGACATCCAGCCGCTGGCGCTGACTGAACCCGAGATCGATGACCTGGTGGAGTTCCTCGCATCCTTGACCAGTCCGCAATATCGAGAGTCAGGCGC
>FTGX01000446.1_pt1 | contig 7506 bp, 3 predicted proteins | sample 1640811 | NCBI WGS metagenome assembly FTGX01 (sample SAMEA3914789, study PRJEB12502) | metagenome | biome: forest; material: soil | place: Canada | collected 2011-07-03 | depth 0.3 m
GCACTGGTTTCAGACGGCCTACGGGTACGACGGCGAGGGCCCGCGGGCGGGGGTCCGCTATGACGCGGCAACGCTCACGAAGGCGGATGGGCGCGGTAAGTGGTGGGAAGGGCTCGATCCCCAGGAACTCTACGCGGGACCCAACATGGTGCTGCCCGACGGCCTCCGCGGCGTAAGTGCCGTAAAGAAGTGGCATGAAGCGAACGACGGCGTCTGGTCGGAGAATGCTCCTGTCAACAATCCGCAGTTTGCTCGCACCTGGTTTCTCAGGTGTCAGGACCTCCTCGATCAGTACCGGCCGGACCTGGTGTATTTCGACAATACCGGCTTACCCCTGGGCCAGTTCGGGCTGGACATAGCGGCGTACTACTACAATGCTAGCCGGCGCTGGCATGAGGGTCGACTCGAGGCCGTGATCAACGGTAAGGCCCTGACAGCGCAACAGAGCCCCGCGCTCGTGGCGGACATCGAGCGCGGCTTCAGTGAGGAGATAAGACCTCTGCCATGGCAGACGGACACCTGCATCGGTGACTGGCATTACCGTCGCTCTTTGTTCGAGGAACACCGCTACAAGCGCGCCGGCACGGTCATTACGCGCTTGATTGACATCGTCTCGAAGAATGGCAACCTGCTGTTGAGTATCCCGCTGCGCGGGGATGGCACGATCGATGCGGATGAGCGGGAAATATTGCAGCAACTTGCGGCCTGGATGAGTCTCAACGGGGAGGCCATTTTCGCCACCCGTCCCTGGCGGGTTTTCGGGGAAGGGCCGACTCGAGTCAAAGCCGGTAATTTTGGCGAGGGCTCGGATGAGTTCACCGGCGCAGACGTTCGGTTCACACAGAAGGGAGCGACGTTATTCGCCCTGGTGCTCGGGCCGCCCGCAACGGACTCCATGACCTTGACATCACTTGGCTCGGGTACTCCCGGGTCCGTGGAGCGGGTGGAGATGCTGGCCACTGGTGCTCAACTCTCGTTCTCCCGCGACGCAGCCGGGCTGCGAATCAATCTACCGGCAGCGATGCCGGGGGAGCATGCTTTCGCATTCCGGATACTCGGTCAGGGGCTTACTGTTGCAACCGCAACTTAAAGACCGGTCACGTCGCGATTTCCTGAAGGCAGGCACTGTCGCCGCCGTTGTTTACTCGTGTGGTACAGCGGCGGCCGCCCAGATTCAGCAGGCGGGCTCAGACGGGTACCCCGCAAGCAAGCTCCAGCCTTTTCCGTTGAGCTTCGTTCGCTTGAGTCCGGGTGTGTTCAAGGAGCAGGCGGATATCAATACCCGCTACCTCGACTCACTTGCCGTCGATCGTCTCTTGCATTCGTTTCGGGTGACAGCGGGCATCTCCTCCGGGGCTGTGCCTTATGGCGGTTGGGAAGATCCGGCATGCGAGCTGCGCGGTCACTTTGCCGGCGGCCACGTGCTGTCCGCGCTTGCGCTGGCTTCCTGCACGTCGGCGGACAGTTCACTCAAGGTTCGCGGCGGTGAGCTCGTCTCGGCACTGGCAGAGTGTCAGCAGCGGATGGGAAGCGGATACCTGGGCGCTTTTCCGCCTGACTTGTTCGAGCACCTGGTGCAAGGCAAGGCCGTCTGGGCACCCTTCTATACCTACCACAAGATCATGGCGGGTCTGCTCGACATGCATCAGCTCGCAGCCAATTCCGATGCGCTGCCGATCGTGGAAGGCATGGCTCGCTGGGTGGGCGACTATTTCGCCGGGATCAGCGCCGAGCAACGCCAACACATGTTGCGCACCGAGTACGGCGGGATGAATGAGGTCCTGGTCAACCTGGCCGCACTGACGCAAAAGGAACGCTACCTCGACACGGCGCGCCTGTTCGAACAGCCGGGTTTTCTCGACGCTTTGGCGCAGCGTCGTGACGAGTTGCAGGGTCTGCATGCGAACACCCACGTGCCGAAAGTCATAGGCGCGGCGCGCATGTACGAAGTCACCGGCGAGCGCCGTTACCGGCAAATCGCCGAGTATTTTCTCGAAGAAGTGCTCGTCGCTCGCAACTACGCCATCGGCAACACCAGTCTCGATGAGAATTGGAACACGCCTCCCGGCCAACTCCAAGGGACGCTCGCGTGGAAAAACGCGGAGTGTTGCGTAGCGTACAACCTGATGAAGCTCCAGCGGCTGGTGTTTGGGTGGACGGGGCAGGCGCGCTGGATGGATGAGTATGAACGGTCGCTGTTCAACTGCAGGTTGGGTACACAGGATGCTCACGGGCTGAAGCAGTACTTCTTCCCGCTCGCGGCCGGGTATTGGCGCGCTTATCATTCAGCTGAACAGTCGTTCTGGTGTTGCACAGGCACGGGTGCCGAGGAGTTCGCGAAGTTCGCCGACACCATATTCTTCCGCCACGGTAGCGATGTTTATGTCAACCAGTTCATCGCCTCCAGTCTCGAATGGAAAGAGGAAGGCCTGACGGTGGAGCAGGTGACTCAATTTCCGCGTGAGCAGGGTACGACCCTCAAGGTCACCTCGTCGCGCCCCATGCCGCGCACGATCTACGTGCGCATCCCCGGTTGGAGTGGCATCCCGGAGATCAGGCTCAACGGGCGGCTGTTGGCAGTGGTTGCGGAGCCTGGTTCGTATATCGGCCTACGGCAGGTCTGGCGCAGCGGCGATACTATTTCCGTTCATCTGCCGATGGGGCTGCGGCACGAGGCACTGCCCGGAGATGACTCTGTCAGGGCTGTTCTGTATGGCCCATTGGTGCTCGCTGCGGATCTTGGAGCGGGCCCCGCCGACGGCGCCGCCCGGGTCATTCGTGGGCGCTCGACGGCTCCCGATAACATCCCGCCACCCGATCCCTTGCCCGAGGTGGCGGCAGAGGCGGCGGCCAGGGAGGTAGCTTGGGTTGAGTTGCAATCCAAACAGGAACTGCGCTTCAGGGCTGCGGCGGTCGGTGCTGAATACGAGGTGGCGCCGCTCTATCGGATTGGCGAGCAGCGGTACTCGATTTACTGGCAAACCCACTCGCCGAACAGGCATGCCTGATATTCGCCCCGCCGGGTGCGGACATGTGATTTTGGATATACCCGCGGCCGGTTTTTTCAATAGTCCGCGGCTTGCTCAGAGCGCTATCTTATCTCGTACGCCAAGCCGGTTGCCCCGCGCGCGCGTGATATCGTTCGAGCGACTCCATGATGGTCAAGAGTGTTTTGATCGTTGGCGGCGGCATTGCCGGGTGGATCACCGCCGCATACCTGGCCCGGGTTCTGGAGGCCCAGTCCCCCGACGGCGTGCGTATTACAGTGCTCGACTCGGGGGACAACGTATCACCGGGGCTCGGTGAGGGAACCGCCCCTACCATCCGCAACACACTGCACTGCATCGGCATCGACGAGACGAGCCTGGTACGGAAGTGTTGCACGAGCTTCAAACAGGGCACGAAGTTCGTAGACTGGCGCTACCCACCGGGCCGCGGTGAGCCGGACCATTACCTGCACCCCTTCCAGATCTCCCCCCGGGAGCCTGCAGGGCTCGATCTGCTGCCCTATTGGCTTCTCGGGGTGGCCGGCCCGAATGTCAACTGGGACGCGGTCAACACCGCGCAGAAGCGGGTCGCCGATTCGAACCGGGCGCCCAAACTGATCCATATTCCCGACTACCGGGCGCCTCTGAACTACGCGTATCATTTCGATGCCCTGAAACTCGCGGCACTCCTGCGGCGGCGGGCGATCGCCTTGGGGGTGCTGCCCGTGCGCGATAAGCTCGAGAAAGTCAACCTGACGGAGGACGGCTCGATCCGCTCCGTCACAGGGGCGCGCGGGGAGCTGCACGCCGATCTTTTCATCGATTGCACGGGCTTTGGTGCCCAACTGATCGGCGCGGCCCTGGGTGCTCCCTACAAGTCCTGTCGCTCCAGCCTGTTTTGCGATACGGCGCTGGCGATGCAGGTGCCTCACGAGTGGCCGGACTCGCCGATCGCCTCGTGTACGATTGCGACGGCGCATGATTCGGGCTGGATCTCGGATATCGGGCTCGACTGCCGCCGCGAGATCGGCAACGTTTACTCGTCGGACCATACAAACGAGGCGCGCGCTGAAGCGACATTGCGTGCTTACGTCGGCAAGGCAGGCGACCGGCTCCTGATTCAGAAGGTGCGTTTTGACCCGGGCTACCGGGAGATCAGCTGGAAGAAGAACTGCATCGCTATCGGAGCGTCCAGCGGCTTCTTCGAGCCGCTCGAGGCCACCGGCAGCGTCTTCATCGAGGCCGCGGCAGCATTGCTGGCGAATCTGTTCCCCTGGGGAGGCGACCTGGAGATCGCGGCCAAACAATACAACGGCATCATGCGGCGGCGCTTCGAGCGCGCGCTCGACTTCATCAAGCTGCACTACTGCATCAGCGAGCGCCGGGATTCCCGCTTCTGGCTCGACAATGCGGACTCGGCCAGTATTCCCGAGAGCCTGCAGGAGCTGTTACGCATGTGGCGGCAGCGTCCGCCCGGCCCGGTCGACTTCGACCAGGACGTCGACTTGTTCAAGGAATCGAGTTGGCAATACGTGCTCTATGGCATGGGCTACGAGACGGATCTGCGGCCCCGGGCCGGTGCGCTCCGGCACCACGCCGAAGCGCGCGCCGCGTTTGCAACGATCAGACGTCAGGCGGATTACAGGTGCCAAACTTTGCCGACCAACCGCGAGCTGCTCGATCTCGTGCGGATCCGCGCTTTCGGCGAGGGCGCCGGCCGGCGGTTGCAGGCCTGAGTTCGCCCGTTCACTGGGAGCGAGTGTTTACCGCATACAGAACGCACCCGTGCGCGGGCAACTCCACCTTTAGGGAATCGGATGGGGTCAGGCGGTGACGCTCCCACAGGTCGCGTGCCACGAGCCGGCCGGAAGGCAGGCCCAGTTTGTCCCAGGGTGCTTCCAGGGAGGCAGGTTTGTCATCGAGATTGAACACGGCGAGAAAGCGCACCCGCTGCTGTCGCCCGGTCCCGGAAGCGACCCACACACGCACTTTCTCGAAGCCTGGCGGCAGGTTCTCGACGGGATGATTGTCGCTTGAGGTCTGATCGATGGCGATGACATCCGTGTTGGTGATCAGTCGCCGCGTCTCCTCATCGAGCCGGGTCAGATTCGCTCCGAGGACCAGTGGCGAGCGTGCGATAGCCAACAGGGTGAGCTGGGTGCGCTGTTCGTCCAATGTCAGGCGAGTGTGCCGGGCCTCACCCAGCCCCGGGTGTGGCGCCAACGTGCCGAACGGCAACATGTCAGCATCGGGCCAGCGACCGTCGCGGGCTTGGCCGATCCAGGGTTGCAGCCGCGCAAAGATATCCTGCACGCCCATGGGGAAATCGTCCTCTTTGGGAGGCTCGTGCACGAACCGCCAGCTGTCCCACACGTCATTGGAGATGCGCCACATCTGGGCGTGTTGACGAATTTCGGCGGCATGCAGCGGCTGCGTCGGGCCGGGGGAGAGGCTGAGCACGATCGGCCGGCCCGTTTTGCGGATGGCTGCCGCGATCTGGCGAATCTCACTGGCCTTGTAGGGATGGTCGGCGATGCAATCGACTTTGATGAAATCCAACCCCCAACTGGCATACTGCGCCAGCAGGGAATCGTAATAGGACTGTCCGGCCGGGTTGTCGCGGACGCCATAGTTGCCATCGTCCCAGCCGCAGGTGTCGGCGGTATCGGCTGCGTCAATCGCGTGAAAGGAGGATCCAGCGATGGGCAGGTTGGTTTCCAGTGCTTGCTTGGGGATGCCGCGGACGATGTGCAGACCAAACTTCAGCCTTTGAGCATGCACCCAGTCGGCGAGCGATTTGAACCCCAGGTTGCCGGTCGAGGAGGGGAAGCGGGCCGGCGCGGGGATCAGCAGTCCGTGGGAATCCAGGAAATATTGCCGGTTTTGCAGGTTGTCACCGAAGGGGTTACCCATGTACCACCCCTCGTCGATCACCGCGTACGTCCAGCCGTACGAACGCAGTTTACTCAACTCGCGCGCGTTGGCCTTGAAATCGGCTTCGTCGATGGTGAGGCCGTAGGAATCCCAGCTATTCCATCCCATAGGCGGTGTTGGAGCGACGTCGCGCGCCGGCGTCGCACAAGTGGCGCACAGTAAGGCAACGGTCAGCATCGCTCTGCGGAACCCGTTCAGCATTTCAATACCTTTGAGGCAAAGGGCACAGCCAAGCCTGATCCGCACATTCAGCGCGCCTTGATGCGCAGCAGTTTACCGTCGTACACGCCTTCGCCATCGCTTGCCTGGGCCATCTCCCCACCGGCGCCGTGAGCCTCCCTGACAACAATCAGCCGAATGTGAACCCGCTCAGGCATGCCCGGATAGCGGCTCGGCGACTCGGCAAGGGTCAGTGTGCGTGCCGCATCGTCCCAGTGGATAGGGACAATTCTGTGTAACCCGTTCTCGTAGTCATAGGTATCGCCCGCGTCGGAATACCACTCAAAATTACCATCCGAGCCGGGATAGACCCGCACTTCCAACATGTCCGGTTGCACATCAGCATTCTGCACCAGCGGGCCGAGTGGCACAATGGAGCCCGCGCGGACGTAGACCGGAATGCGCTCGAGCGGTGCGGGCGCTTCGAGCGTGTTTCCCGCAGGAATGCGCGCGCCGCTCCAGAAGTCATACCAGGCCGTAGCTCGTGGAAGATAAACCTCGCGCTTAGCCGCACCCGGTTCTATGACAGGAGCCACCAGGAGAGCCGGACCGAACATGAATTGATCACCGATGTCGCGCACCCGCGGGTCTTCAGGCCAATCCATGGGCAATCCGCGTTGCAGGGTGTAGGCGTCGCGAGTCACGCGCCAGGCCAACGAATAGATATAGGGGAGCAGTCGATACCGCAGATGGTCGTACGCGATGAGCGTTGGAGTTTGCGGGCCGTAGCTGAACAGCTCGTTCGTGTCATTGGTGCGATGACCGTGAGTCCTGAGGATCGGGCAAAAGACGCCGTATTGGAACCAGCGGACATAGAGCTCCTGATAATCCGGATCGCGGGTATCGCGCTCGTAAGGCCAGCCATAGCCGGCGATATCGGTGGTCCAGTACGGCAGTCCGGACATCTGGAAGTTGAGTCCGGCCGCGATCTGGCGTCGAAAGGTCATCCAACTGCCGATGACGTCGCCAGACCAGACGGTCGTCGCGTAGCGCTGCTGGCCGAGGAAGCCGGAGCGGGTCAGGATGAAGACACGTTTACGGTCCGTGGTTTTCCGCCAGTGATCGTGCACCCCGCCGCAATGCATGAGGGGAAACACATTCGTATAGCGCGCGCCGTTTCCAATCGAGAGCGGGAAGGACTCGAGCACCGCGTCACTGCGGGCATTCCAGATTTCCGGCTCACTGCTATCGAGCCAGAAGCCATCCCAACCTTCCGCGAATTTGATCCCGACGAGATTCTTCCAGTAGTACTCCCGTGCGGCCGGGTTGGTCGCGTCATAGATATCGGTTCCGGGGACGAGCAGGCCGAGCCGCTTCATGTCCCGGTAGTTGCGTGAGCTCGGGTCGAGCTTGCCCCAGACTGAGA
>FTGX01000464.1_pt1 | contig 7408 bp, 4 predicted proteins | sample 1640811 | NCBI WGS metagenome assembly FTGX01 (sample SAMEA3914789, study PRJEB12502) | metagenome | biome: forest; material: soil | place: Canada | collected 2011-07-03 | depth 0.3 m
ATCTGGCGGCGATCCTCATGCGCCTGGCGGGGCCGGTGGCGGATAAGAAAGCCCTGGTACAACGGGCCACTGAATTGGACGCGACTGAAGTCGGCCGCACCTATTGCTCCCGCTTGCCCCATACCGGCGCCCCAAGAGTGATCGACAAGACCCCGATGAACTTTCTCTACCTGGGGTTGATTGCCGTTGCCATGCCGCGGGCACAGATCATCCACGTGCGGCGCCAGCCGCTCGATGTGTGCTATGCCATGTACAAGACACTGTTTCGCATGGCTTACCCTTTTTCCTACGATTTAACGGACCTGGCCCGTTACTACCTGGCCTATGCCGATTTGATGCAACACTGGCGCGACGTGCTCGGAGCGCGCCTGATCGAGATTGACTACGAGGTCCTGGTGGCCGATCAGGAGCCTGCGACGCGTGGGTTGCTCGCTGCCTGCGAGTTGCCATGGGAAGAGTCTTGTCTGAAGTTCCATCGGAACGAGAGTCCGACGTTGACCGCCAGTGCCGCGCAAGTCCGTAAGCCCCTCTATAACTCCTCGGTGGGGTTATGGCGACATTACGAGCACGAGCTGCAGCCACTCGTCGAGCGCCTTCGCGCTGGCGGTATGGTCGCCGAGGATCCGCTGCGCCGGGCATCGTTGGCGCGGGTATGAGCGCGGCTACTCCGGAAGATGCAGCCAGGTGGATCCCGCGGGTTGATCCGGACGGTTTGGCAGCGGCCTTCATTTTGTCCTTTCTCGCGACTGCCGGCTTCTTCTACGTCAACATCATGGGCGCCATCGTCTCGGGGCTCATCGACGGCCTGCATCTGTCCGCGCCCGAGGCGGGACGAATAGGGGCCTGTAACGTTTACGGCGCCGCCGTTGGCGCCTTCGGTGCGGTGCTCGTCGTTCGGCGGGTCGCCTGGCGTCCAGCGTCGGTGTTGCTTCTGTGCGGACTCGTGGGCTTTGATATATCGTCCATGTGGGTTCATTCAGCGAACCTCCTCACCGTCCTGCGCCTCCTGCATGGCGTAACTGGCGGGCTCCTCGTAGGCATCTCGTACGCCGTGATTGCGCGTACGCGGTCGCCCGATCGATGTTTTGGCGCATTGATGGTGGTCCAGTCGAGCCTGGGCGGATTGGGACTCATGTTTCTGCCGCGGCTGGTGCAACCCTTTGGTGCATCGGTGCTGTTCATGGCGCTGGCGGTCTTCAGCCTGGTTGCGTTGGCCTTGCTCCCATTGCTCCCGGACTACAGTCCGCCAGAAGGCAGGCCAGCGAGGGAACCGGTAGTAGCCGGCGTGGCGCCGCCGATCTGGTCACGGGGGCTCGTCGTCGCGCTACTGGCCGTCTTTTTCTTCCAGGCGGGCAACATGGCGTTGTCCGCTTACATCATCGAGCTGGGTCGCGCCTACGGCCTCGGTCTCGATTTTGTGTCGATCACTATCGGGGTGTCGGGTTGGGTTGCCACGCTGGGAGCCGTGCTCGTCGTCGCGTTCGCAAACCGCTGGCGCCGAACGCTGCCGATCGCCGTCGGCAGCCTGTTGGCCCTGGTTGGAAATGCCGCGTTCCATGCCAGCGCACTGCCGGGGGTCTATCTCGCAGCCAACATTGTCACCGCCATCATGTGGTTCTTCGTGATTCCCTACTTGCTGGGATTGTGCGCGACCTTCGATCGCACCGGACGCTCCGCCTCGCTGGCGGGCCTGTTCTCGAAGTTGGGTCTGGCCTCCGGACCGTATGCCGCGAGTCTGTTAATCAACGGCAATACATCGTACGGTGCGGTGATCAACCTGTCAGTCGGGGCTCTCGCACTCGCCACCATGTGCGGCATCGCTGCGGCACGAATGACGGATTGCCGTCTATCGAGCCTCGAGCCGCGCCCGGCTTAGTGTCGCTTTGTCGGCCAAGCGGCCATCGGCCGTGAACCACTTGATCGTGGTGCCATCGATCACCGTGTAGTAGCCCACTTTCTCGCCGTACACCCAGTTTTGCCACTGCCGGAACCACAGATCGCCCTCGACCCACCAGCGGCCGGTGTCGCAGTCCTCATCGGCAAAGCCGGCGCGACCGACCATCCGGCCATCAGGAAGAAGCTCGATGGTGCAGGGGTCCCCGTACACTGTATCCAGATGGATGCTGCTGCCTTCGAGCCGTCGGCGCAGCTCCTCGCCCCGCAGCCAATCACCCACGCAGCCTTCGAGTCGCTCGGAAAGGCCGCGGTCCAGATCCCTAACCAGGTCGGCGAGCTTTTTCACAGCGCCCCGGATGCGTCCGGCATGGATACCTCTCACGCTCATCCGAAAGCAGTTGCGAGGATGTTCAGCCGTGGCGTAATAACTCTCGACTGTCTCGATGTACACCCCGCGTTTGGCGGCCGCGGCGGCCAGATGGGCCGCATCCAGCTCCGGTGGACCCTGTACCCAACAGGACGTACCTCCGGTCGCAGGCCCGGTGACCACGGATCGCTGCAAGTAGTAGTTGAGCGCATCCCGGAGGGCGATCCAGCGGTCACGAAATACCTGTCCCAGCTGTACGAGCAGAGTGTCGTAATGCCCCAAGGCCAGAAAGAGGGCCGCGGCCCGCTGATCGTGTGGAGGCGGGGGGCGCACGGTCAGGCGACGCAGCTCCCGGGCCTCCTCGATCAGTTCCGGCGCGGCAACCATGAATCCCAGGCGCAGCCAGGGCGCCAGTACCTTGGCGAGGCTCGAGACGTAAACGACGCAATTGTCCCGGTCCATACCGCGCAGCGCCGGGTGGGGCTGACCCAGGTAGTTGCGTTCCGAGTCAGCGTCGTCCTCGATGACCACAATGCCGCGGGCCGCGGCCTGCGCGAGCAATTGCTGCCGCCTCTCGGTCGACATGGTCACCGCTGTAGGCATCTGATGACTGGGCGTCAGATAGAGGACCTCGCAGCCGTCCAACGCACTGTTCACGACCAGGCCCTCGGCATCGACAGCCAAATGCACGGTCTGCGCACCTCGCAAGGCCAGCAAATCGCGAAAGTCGGGATAGCCCGGCTCTTCGACTCCGACCCTCATCCCGGGGCGAATCAGCAGCTGCACGAGCAGCCAGAGCGCCTGTTGCGCGCCTACCGTCACCAGGATTTGTTCGGGTGAGGCACGGATCCCGCGCCTCGGCAGAATCTTGGTGCGGATCTGCTCGATGAGCATGGGATCGTCGACATCGCGGCTGCGTGTCGACCACTCGCGGATCTCGCGGTGGGCCAAGGCGAGGCGAGTTACCTCGCGCCACTCGGTGAGCGGATACAACGAGGGATCGACACTGCCGTCGAGAAAGGAGTCGCCCGCGCCGCGATCCTGAGGGGCAGCCGCACCTCGCCTGCGCAGGGAGCTCGGTGTTAGAATACGGGCCGACCAGTCGATTGCGCTGCCGGCGCCCTTGTGTCGGACCGCTGCGCTCAACTTCTCAGACACCATGGACGGGTTCGGGTAGATGCCGCTGCGTTGACGAGTGATCAGAAAGCCTTCGGCGAGGAGCTGCTGATAGGCCAGCACCACGGTGTTGCGCGAGACCTGCAGTTGTTCCGCCAAACCACGGATCGAAGGCAACCGGGTCCCCGGCGGCACCGCTCCGGAGACGATCAACTCGACCAGTTTTTCGCGAATCTGGTTCTGCAGGGACAGCGGACTGCCTGGATCCAGAAATATGAGTGCCGTGCTCATACACGCCATTCTACCGATCTGACCCTATCGATGTTGCTGATCTGGCGCTACTGCGGGCCACGCAACGTCGCTACCCTGTGTCATGCCGTGACTGCGGCAACACAAGGAGCGAGAATTATGACAATCGCCTCAAATACCGGTGTGTCCGTCGTCGTACTACTCGGGATGTTGAGTCTCTCTTGCACCAGCGGTGTGGCGACCGCGGCAAACCCGGTACCCGGAGACCCGTTGACCGGCAGCGGTGTAGTGAGCCGAACGTCCAACACCTACGCGAGCCTGATGGTGAGCAGCCAGCCAACCGGTCTGGTCAACGAGAGCAATTTCGGGCTGCCGGCCAACGCCGCGGCGCCAACGGACACCTTCGAGGGTTCGCTCACCCTGACGCCGACTGCTGCTGGATATTTCAGCGTCTATTACGACGAGCTCAACCAAACCAATAACGGCCACAACATCGCACCCTTCGATACGCTGCCGGCCTTCAGTTTTCAGTTCGTACAGAATGGCAGCTATCTGATCCCGGTGGTCCAGGGCCTCAGCATCACCGGCAGCGCGAATTGGAATTACATCATCGGCCCGGGGCGGGTCTGGAGCGAGACGACCGACAATGGCTACACGCGGGCGGCGTTTCCGCTAGCCCTCGTCCAGCGCAACCAGAATTGTGTGCACAACGGCTCGCTCACCTTTCTGTTCAACAAGAACGCCTCCCCCAACATCTCCCATGTCGCCTACCAGTTTACGGGCGAGGGCTGTCCGACTCTCATGTTCGACATGGCCGGAAAGGTTGCGGCCAGCTACACGCCGGCGACGGTGGCGAATGACACGGCGATCGAGAACGCGTCGGCCGCCGAGGTCGCCAACCGCATGCCCGTAAAGCCCTTCAGCGCGCTCGCGACAGACTTCCCGTCATCGGGTATCAACACAAGCGCGTTCCTGTCCCAGTACGTCTATCCGAACAGCGTCACCACCTACGGCGTCGTGATCAACGGCATCAATTACAGCAGCGGTTGCGCGACGCGGCACACAGCCGCGGGCCTCGGCAATTATCCCTTCTGTAGCGAAATGCGCATGCCCTCTTACTCGACGGCTAAGTCCGCTTTCTCGAGCCTGGCCATGATGCGGCTCGGACAACTGTATGGGAGCACGGTCTACGGCAGCCTCATCTCCACGTGGGTCCCTCAATACATCGACGGTGGAACCTGGACCAATGTCACGTTTGGGAATGCCAGCGACATGGCCACCGGCAATTACATCAGTTCCGCGTATGAGTCCGATGAGAACGGCTCGGCGACTACCGCCTTCATCGACGCCGAGTCCTATGCGACCAAGATCTCGGATGCGATTACGCCGTTTCCTCATAAGGCCGCACCGGGCACCGTGTGGGTCTATCAGAGTGTCGCCAACTTCATCGTCACCCAGGGAATGAATGCCTATCTCAGGAGCCTCCAAGGCTCGACGGCCGATCTCTTCACGATGATGTCCACCTCGGTTTACCAGCCACTCCTCGCCAGCCAGGGCTTTCAAACGACGGTTCGCACGGATAACAGCGCTACCGGCGCGCCCAGTGGTTACTACGGACTGTTTTTCAACATCGACGACGTGGCCAAGATCGGGCAGTTCGTCGATGCGGGGACCGGGATGATCAACGGCACGCAGGTGGTGGATGCAACGCGGCTCCAGGAGGCCCTGTTCCGGACATCGAACGCCGGCCTGCCGGTTCCCGATACAGGCAATCCCAAGTACAAGAACACCTGGGTCTACCTGCACAACTTCTGGGGCAAGAAGGTGACCAGCGCGGAATTTCCGACGATCTCCTGCACTTTCACGATCCCCTTCATGAGCGGTTACGGCGGCAACACCATCATGCCGCTGCCGAACGGCGCAACTTACTACGTATTCAGCGATGCATACGAATTCCCCATCGACGCTGCCATCACGCAGATCAATACCCTGTCCGGTTATTGCAAGTAGGCCTGCGGGGATGCGGCGTGGCCAGGCGCAGCGGGGCGCGCGTGCTCTCCGACAGGAGCACGCCGCGTTCGAGTAGCGCTGAGACCACCCGGCGGGCCTGTCGGTCGCCAGTGCCGACGATGCCTGCGGCATCCCCACGTGGAAGTACGCCGCGGTAGATCACCGCTTCGATGACGGCGCCTGATTTCGGCGGCAGGTGGCCAAGACGGATTTCCTCTTCGGTCCACAGCAGAATACGGGTGCGCAACCGGTCGGGCTGCATCAGCCCTTCCATGAAAGTAACCTGGTCGAGACAGGTCGTCAGAAAGAACCCGGTGAATTCCGCAAGACTCTCTTCGCTCAAAGAACCTCTGCCGTCGAGATCGTTGCGGCGGGTCTGGTCGCAGGCGGCGAGGTGGCCCTTGTAGGCATCGACATTGCGGGCAAGCCCACGCGCGATCGACCAGACAGCTCCAGTATCGAGTGCATCCAGCAAGGTGCCGTGCGATATCAGCCGGGCGACGCGACCGTTACCGTCGAGGAACGGGTGAATCCAGACAAGTCGGTGATGCGCCGCTGCCGTCGCGAGGATTGTCTCGGTCCTACCGAGGTGGTTATAGACCTCCTCGAATCGGTTCAGGAAGCGCGGCACGGCGGGCGCACTGACTGGTATGTGGTTTCCGACCGCGACGTCGCGGACACGCAGCTCACCGGGGATAACCTTGATCTGCTCACGGGTCGCGGGGTCCTCAACCCAAAGTAGATCGTCGGGCAGCGCCACGCAGAAACGGCGATGTATTTCGCGGATAGAGTCGGCCGTCACTGCGGCGCCTTTCACACCGCCTTCATCGATCCATTGTTGGACGGCAATGTGCGCTTTCGCTTCGAGTTGGAGGTCGCGTTTCTTGCCATCCTTGCTGTAATCGCCTTGCAGGGCGCGCTCAATATCGATCGGGTGCGTGTCATGCCCTTCGATTAGATTGCTGTAGTAGCAATTCATCGAGCGCACGAGGTTGGCGAGCGAGTTCAGGAGATTCTCAGGGAGCGAGCGGCGGAAGCCGGCGCTTCTTTGCGCCAACTCGAGCGCAAGATCGATCAGTGCACCCCGATGACGGGAGCCTTCGCTGAGGATCATCGGCTCCATGAGAGAGACCGTTTCGCCCCGATCCGCAGCCGTTTTAACGTCCGGTTTTAATTCCGCTTCTTCACCTTCCATATCCTATTTTATATCAGTACGTTACGTACGCTCAAGGGGCAACTCTTATCCGCAAGGAAGTCCGGTTAAATGTCCACTTGAATGGAGGATTTCCACGCCCGCGGCGGTACGTAATCGCCAAGCTTCCCCGCGCTTACCCTTCCGCCGAACTACCCCGCCAGGAGCACATACACGGCCCCCGTCCCTCCGTCCACTTGCCGCGCCGACACATATGCCACCACAGCGCCAACCCGGCGCAGCACCGAGCTCACAGCTCCCTTGAGCACCGGTCCCCGATGTCCCGACCGCAAACCCTTGCCGTGGATGATCCGCACACAGCGCAGGTGCCGATCCAGTGCGTCCGCGAGGAAGTCCCGCAAGGCCAGCTTCGCCTCCGCGACCGTCAGCCCGTGCAGATCGATCTCCGCCTGCACGCGATACTGACCGCCGCGCAGCTTCCGCAGGACCGGCATCTGTACGCCGGCGCGGTGGTAGACGAGTTCGTCGCCGGCAGCCAGCTCCGGGTCACCCGTTTCTCCGTCGAGGCTTTCGAGCAGTACCGCGCGTCGATCCGCGCGACTGAAGCGGGCGATGGG
>FTGX01000333.1_pt1 | contig 7233 bp, 7 predicted proteins | sample 1640811 | NCBI WGS metagenome assembly FTGX01 (sample SAMEA3914789, study PRJEB12502) | metagenome | biome: forest; material: soil | place: Canada | collected 2011-07-03 | depth 0.3 m
CCGGCGGGCCTTCGCGCGGCCCAACGCTATCGCAGTTGGCAGCGGGCCCAACTCGACTCCGCACGTCAGTTGCTCGCCCGCGAGGAGCTTGCCGAGGCGCAGGCACGCTCTGCGCTGGGCGCATGTCTGCGCGATAGGGATGCGGTTCGCCACTTACAGGAGCGGCGTCGCCGCGAGGAACGGGAGTGGGCCGCTCGCCGCGAGCAGCATACATTGGATGACCTGGGCGCGACACGCGCGATGGCATCGAGAAGAACGATCAGTTTCCCATCAGGAGAGCAAAATGGCCGTTGATGCAATCGGGGTCGTCGCGTCGTCGACCTCGGCCACGCCGCAAAACGTCGGAATCTCGGAGACCCAGTTCCTACAGCTCCTGCTCACGCAATTGCAGTTCCAGGACCCGCTGAAACCGGTCGACAACACCGAGTTCGTCGCCCAGCTGGCGCAGTTCAGTGCCCTCCAGATCAACCAGGAGATGAGCGGCAAAATGGACACGTCACTCACGATCGGAGCGGGACAGCAGGCAATCGGTCTGCTCGGCAAGAAGGTTACAGTCAAGTCGACGAGTGCAACAGGGACAGTAACCGCCGTGACATTCACATCGGCCGGCGACGCGCAGCTGAGCGTTACCACGACAGGCAGCGCCGGCGCACTGAACAATCTCGAATTGTCCGACGTCACCCAGGTGACCGACTAACTCAAGCGAGTCAACAGGAGAACCCCATGGGGATGGACGCAATCTATACCGGTCTTTCCGGAATGCAGGCCTATTCAAAGGGTCTGGACGTCATCAGCGACAACGTCGCCAATCTAAACACCGTCGGATTCAAGACCTCTACGCCGGTGTTCCAGGACCTCGTCTTCCAGAGCGCTACGGCGTCCTTGAATGGCGAGCCCGCAAATTCGCCTTCGGGCGCCGGCGTGAAAGCCCAGACGCTGACTCAGTCTTTTGCGCAGGGTCAGCTGAGCGCCACGAACGCTCCGCTCGATGCGGCCATCGACGGCAATGGCTTTTTCGTCCTGAATGACAATGGCACGACGCTGTACACGCGGGCGGGTCGGTTCGAGGTCAACAAGAACGGCGATCTGGTTGATACGACGACCCAGGCGCAGGTCATGTTCAGCACGCCCACGACCACCCTTGGGCCGTTGAACGTCAACTCCTCGCAGACGGATCCGCCGATCGCGACGACCACCGTGACGCTGAGCGGAAACCTGGTACAGAACACAACGACCCCGACGACCTTCACTACGTCACCGATCACGGTATACGACTCCTCGGGCACCTCGGAAACGCTGACAGTTCACTTCGCTCAGAACGCGACCAATCCTCTCCAGTGGACCGCCCAGGTTGAGGATGCGAGCAACAACGTCATCGGCTCGCAGACCCTGACCTTCAATGCTGACGGCACGCCGGTTACCGGCAGCACGTCCATCACGGCCACGGTGGCTCCAAAATCCGCGCCGAACTTCAACGTGACGTTCAACCTCGGAGCCGCGGGTGCTTTTGGGGGAGTGACGAGTACTGCCGGCGGCACGACTTCGACGGTGCAGGCGGCGCACGTCGACGGCCAGGCCCTGGGGACATTGACCCAGTACGCATTCACCAACTCCGGTCAGCTGCAGATCACATACTCGAATGGCGACACGAAGATCATAGGAACGCTGGTGCTCGCCCGCTTCGAGACGCAGGATCAGCTCAAGGAGGTCAGCAACGGAGCTTTCATTGCCGCGGGTGGCGCGAATCCGACCCTGGGTGCGCCGCTCGATGAGGGACTCGGCTCTATCGTTGGGGGCAACCTGGAAATGTCCAATGTTGACCTGACCACCCAATTCACGGCCCTGATCACAATTGAGCGCGGCTACCAGGCCGGCTCGCAAATGGTGTCCGCCGCGGGTGACATGATGCAACAGGTCATTGATATGAGTCGCGGCCGATGAGTGATGGCGTACCCGGCGAGGTGCAACCCTGGCTGCTGCTCGGCGAGCGGCGGCGCCGCACACTCGAGCTTCGTGTTCAGACGGCATCCGAACGTTGGGCCGCGCACTGGGTCGCAGGCACGGTCAGCTTGTCGGTTGCAATCGAGCCGTCGGCGAAGGATCCGATGCTGGGGTACGGTGACCGCGAATCGATCAGCTTCGGAGGCCGGCGCAAGTCGGGGGAGTGGCTCGGGGTGCTCGGGGTTCCGCGTCGCCTGGTTGCGTGGGCCGCGGGGCTCGGTGCAGTGGAGTTTGCGGCGACAGCCGATCTCGACGAGGTTTCCGTCTCGGGCGAGATCGAGCTCGAGATGGTGCGTGAATTCTGGGACCTGCTGATTCCCGAGGCGGTCGCCGCGCCCCTCGAGTGCCTCGACGAGGCGCTTGCGGAGGAGGCGCAACTGACACTGGCCAAACATGGCCTGCGCGTGGCGTGCACCCTCGGGGCAGCACCGGGACTTTGCATCCAATCGACACTTTCGCCTGCTGCTGTTGCGACGCTGCTCGCGGAACGGCGGATCAACTATGTGGGAGAGTCTCTGACATCCCGGCGCTCCGCACTTGCGCAGACTCCTGTTACTCTCGATTGCTCCCTGGGATCGGTGCAGGTACCGGTGCGCGATCTGCACTCGCTGCGAATCGGTGATGTGTTGGTGACCGACCTCGCCCTGGACGGCCAGGTGGAGCTGCGAGTGCGCAGCAAGCCGCGCTCTTTAGCGGCGGGCACGATCGGCGCGGTCGGGGGACGGAAGGCCATCAAAGTTGAGACAGCGCAGGTTGTAACCGCGAATCGAGGACTGCGTCGATGACCAAGGTAGTACAGAGTCTGGAGCTGGCGCCGCTGGCCCCGGGGGCGGCCGCACCGGGGGAGTGCCTCGGCGAGCGCATGGATCTCGTTGAGCACCTCAAAGTGCAGCTCACTGTGACACTCGGCAGCGCGGAAGTGGATGTTGGCCGCCTGTTCGCCATGGCCTCCGGTGAGCTCGTGGTTCTCGATCGCGACGTCGAGGCGCCGGTCGATGTGCGTCTGGGAGACAAACTGATCGCCCGCGGTGAGTTGGTCGCGGCCGGTGATCGCTTCGCAGTACGCATCACAGAGATCGCGGCGGACTGAAGACATGCGCGGCAGCAGGATGCTCGAGGCCGTTCTCGCCGCCGTGTGTCTCGTCGCCGGCCAGTGTGCATTCTCGGCTCCGAGCGCACCAGACACCTCATCGCCAATGTCACATTTCGGACTGGCTACGCAGCCGGTGCCGCTGCCGGGCGCGGGCAAGGTCATTCTCGTGTTCATCTGCGTGGCCGCGCTCGCGGTCGGCATCGCGGCAATCCTGCGCCGCTGGTCCCCCGGACTGCTGGCTAAACTACAACTGCCCACCGGTGTCGAGGTGACTGTTCTCGGCCGGCAGAGGCTCGAGCCGGGAGTCAGTCTGCACATTGTCAGCATTGCCGGCGAACGCCTTGCCATCGTCACCAGTCGGTCCGGTGTGGCGATGCATGCGCTGTTGGTCAGCGGCAATGACGCAAGCCGCCCAACACCCCTCAGAGATCGAGCCGAGTGAATACCGGAGCGTTTGGAATTACCATTGATGCACTGCATGGCAATGGCACTGCAGTGGCACCCGCGCTGCAAATCGTACTGCTGCTGACCGTCCTGGCTGTACTTCCCGCCGTTGTCGTTGCGATGACGTCGTTTACACGAACTATCATCGTGCTGTCGATGCTTCGACATGCGTTCGGGATGCAGGATACACCGCCGAACATGGTCCTGACCAGTCTCGCCTTGTTTTTAACTTTATTCACGATGGCCCCGGTGCTGTCCGAGATCAACACCCGGAGCATCCAGCCGCTGATGGCGAATTCGGTGACGATCGAGCAGGCGGTGCAGGGGGGTATCGAGCCGCTGCGCCGCTTCATGATCCGGCAAACACGCGAGAAGGACCTGGCGCTGATGTTCGAAGTGGCGCACGTGCCGGTGCCGAATTCCCTGGAGGAAGTGCAGACCGTACATCTCGTGCCGGCATTCCTTCTGAGTGAGCTGAAGACGGCCTTCCAGGTCGGCTTCGTAATATTTCTGCCATTTTTGCTGCTCGACCTCGTGGTGGCCGCCATCCTGATGTCGATGGGCATGATGATGGTGCCTCCCACGATCATCTCCCTGCCGCTCAAGATCCTGATGTTCGTGCTCATCGACGGCTGGAGTCTCGTCGTGCGGGCGCTGCTCGGCAGCTTCCACTGAACATAACGAAGCCACAAACATAACTTCAAAAGACAACTTCTCACATTCACTTGAAATGACCAAAGGTCATGCTAATCTCGGGGAAGCCCTGCAGGGACTAGCGCGGCGCTAGGACACCAACACCAGGGAAAGGAAGGCAATGGTTGCCATTATCCGATCCCCGGTCGTGCAGTCCGGAAAGCGTAAGCTCACGAGCCAGGCTCGCGAGTTGCAGGCCGGCGCACCTGGTGATCCCAAAGAAGCGGCGAGCGCGACGACTGCGCCTGCGGATCCCGGTGCGCAACGTGCCGAGGCGCTGGTGGAGCAGGCGCGTCGCTCGATCCTGGCCCAGATCAAATCAGAAGCAGAGGCGGCCCGTGAGCTAGGTCGGCAAAGAGGACTGCAGGAAGGGCGCGCGGCCGGACAAGAAGAATCGCGACAGGCCTTCGCGGCCGAGTTGGCCCGGGTTCGCTCGGTCGCCGGCAAGTTGAGCGATGTGCTCGCCTCGGGCATCGGCGGCATGGAGGATCTCGCCGTAGCCATAGCGTTTGAAGCGATTTGCAAGGTGCTGGGGGAGTCCGCAACCACTGCGGAGGGAGTGCGGGCCCAGGTCAGACAGGCCGCCGCCTCCGCAAAAAACAAAGAGCGCCTGGTGGTCCGGCTGCATCCCGCGGACTTGTCCGCGTTGCGCGCTGCCGGTGCGCTGAACGCAATCCTGTCGGCCGAGAAAACCGTCTCATGGCTGGCTGACAACTCCATCGAACTGGGCGGATGCGTAGTGGAAACCGCTGGCGGGGGGCTCGACGCCCGCCTCGAGACACAGATCGACCGCATGCGCTCGACACTGCTGGCAGCACGCCGGCAGACGCTTTCTATTTCTTGAATTAACGGCGATACAACAAGTTACCCGAGGACATTCTCTCATGGTCGCAGTTATCTCTGGTCAGAACCTGGGGCTGGGTTTCGGTAAAGTCAACAATCTGAACGGCCAGGGCCTCGGCCAGCCGCAGATTGGACAGAACGGACAGAAGGTCTACGTCAATGCCGCGAACGGCAACCTGGTGATCCAGAACCAGGATTCGGTCCTGTTCGACAACGGACTCGATCTCGGGGTACCGCGTACCTACAACAGCCAGGGCCAGTTCAGTGACGGCAACGGCCCGAACTGGATGAGCGGCGCGGCCGCGAAGAGTGTGACCGTCAGCGGCACACTCGGCGCCGCCGGCAGTAACGTGACCCGCACTGACCAGGACGGCTCCCAGACGGTTTACAGTTGGAATAGCGCCAGGCAGTTGTACCTGGATAGCCAGGGGAGCGCCGCCGCCAACACCATGGGCCTCGTCAATGCTCGATTGGTCTGGACCAGCGGCACGGGGTTGAGCGAAACCTATGACGCCGGTAGCGGGAAACTGCTGGCAACGGCGGACCCGGATGGCCATCGGGTTGCCTATACCTACAACAGCGACGGCACGCTGGCTGCCGCGGTCAGCGACGGAGGTGATGGGACCTTCTATGACTATGCGAACGGCCAGCTGACCGATATTCGCACCAAAACCCAGGACGCCCAGGGCAATTGGCAAACCCAGACCGGTGTCTACTACACCTACGACAGTCAAAACCGGCTGAGTACCGTCACCGTCGACCTCAGCCCCTCCGACAGCAACGTTGCCGACGGCAATGTCTATACGACCACCTACACGTATGACGGCGCGAGCAATCGGATCGCCGGCATTACGCAGAGCGACGGCTCCTCGCTCAGCTTTACTTATGTGCAGGTCGGCAGCGGCTACCGTATTGCGACCGTGACCAACGGTCTGCAACAGACCACGAGCTTCACTTACGACACGACGCAACTCGAGACGACGATCCAGGACCCGCAGCTGGCGATGACCGTGCTGCATTTCGATCAAAACAACCGTCTGACGCAGATCGATCAGCCCGCGCCCGGTTCGACCGTGGCGAGCACCATGTTCCAGTACGACCCGGCAGGTAACCTGCAGACGGTCACCGACCCGTCGGGCAGTATCACCGGCTACGGGTACGATGCCAACGGCAACCAGACGTCGTCGGTTGATGCGGCGGGCGGCACGGTCACGTCCACCTACAACGCTACCAATCAATTGACCAGCCGCACGGTTTATCTTGTGCCGGCCGTTGGCACGAACGTCGCGAGCCAGACCGAGACCACACGTTACTACTACGATCCCGCGGCCCAGTCCGGAGCTCCCGGCTTGTTGCGCTACGTGATCAGTGCCGACGGACGCATCACCGAATATCGCTATAACGCCCAGGACCAGCGCGTCAGTACCCTGGTTTATACCGGCCAGACACTGGATGCCGGCGCGCTGACTGGGAGCGAGACCACCGCCCAGATTGCCGCGTTGATGGTTGCCGCCACGCCCACGGCCGACAACGGCGCGACGTCGCGCACGGACGTGCAACGCACAGACACGAGCTACGACCCACATGGGCAAGTATCGTCGGTGACGACGTATACGGCGGTGTCGAACGATGCCGATCTAAGCGGCATTACCGCCGACGGTGCTACCACAATCTATGTGTATGATCAGGGCGGCCGGCTATTGAGCAAGGTTGCTCCCACCGGTGCTCAGGTTGCCTACAACTATGACGGCTTGGGCCGCGTCAGTGCGGTCGTTGATAGTCAAAACGGCAGCACCGCCATTCAATACGACGCTGCCCACAACACCATCGTCACCACGACTGGCGGTAACAGCGTCACCAGCGTGTATGACGCGGCGGGACGCCAGGTATCGGTAACGGACCCAACCGGCACAGTCAAGACGTATTACGACGCCGACGGTCGCGTCATCATGACGCTGGACGAGAGTCTTCAGAATACCTGGACCTTCTATGACGCTGAAGGTAACACGACCGGTACTGTCGACAGTTTCGGTGAGCTGACTGAGTACGTCCGGGATGCAGCAGGCAATCTGACCGAAACCATCGATTATGCGACGTCGGTCGACACGACACTGCTGATTGATGGCAACGGCAAGCCCACCGGCGTCTCACTCGCCGCC
>FTGX01000216.1_pt1 | contig 7192 bp, 6 predicted proteins | sample 1640811 | NCBI WGS metagenome assembly FTGX01 (sample SAMEA3914789, study PRJEB12502) | metagenome | biome: forest; material: soil | place: Canada | collected 2011-07-03 | depth 0.3 m
CCCGTAAGTGGGCGTACCAACCCGCGTGACATTGGGCAACGCCATCATGGCCAGAGAAAAGATCTCTGCGGCACTCACAGTGTAGTCGCTTTGCAGGTATTAGACGGGGCCGGTGAATTGCCGCTTGCCCTGAGGTTCAAAATAGACCTCCTGGGTGTCGGTGTAACCGCCTCCTTCAATCGCCTTCTTGGTGAACGCGAGGCGCCGCTCGTGAGTGAGATAGCCGATGATCCTGAGGGCGACGGCGTCGTAACCACCTGTGCTGAAACGTGCGTCGACGATCAGCGCCTTCGCTCGACCGAACTCCGCGATAACCCGTGTCATGGCCGCATCTATGAGAGCGATCTGTGTCGGCAGAGGGGCTACCTCCTCCTTCCCCGAGCCCATATACATAGCCGCGACATTGACGTAGCCGACCCCCGGTGCAGCCCAGCCCCAGGTCAAAATGCCATTGGCGCCATGCTGTGCTTTTCGTCTCAGCACATCATCGACGACGAAGGTGCTTACGGTTTTCCGGAACTGATGCTCAGCGGTCTGCCTGTCCGAGACGGAATTTTCCGCCACCCATGACTCATACAGCGCGCCGGGCAGTCCGCGCCTGAAACTGCGGCCGTCAGCTTGAAGAACGACGTGACCGTCATTCAGGGCAGACACTATTTGCGAGAAAGTCTCGAACAGACCGTCCTGAGTTGTCGCCGCGGTGATTTTGGGGCGAAAGCGAGCGTACATGTCATCCCAGTTGACTCGCCGCAGATCGAAGAATGCATAGTTCTCGCGAAAGTCATGCCACAGGACCCAGAAATTGAGCTCCGGGTCCATCAGAGGCTCGCTGCTCGCGTAGCGACATCTGTCGGGCAAAGCAGCGAGCCGCTCGAATGTGTAACGCGTGATGCCGCCCGCTTCAAATGCGGTGAAGCGGTCTGTGGACCGGGTAATCCGCTCGTAGTCGGCCTGTGCCTCGAGCAGGGATGTTTCTTTCCGTCGCGCGCAACTCACGTCGGTGATGTCATAACTCACGAGCCGCTCGGCGGAAATGTCGAAGACCCTGCCGTAACCGTGCATCTGCCAGATGCCAGGAAGGTCGGCGAAGCGGGCTTCCTCGGCATTTGCGATTGTCCGGAAAAATGCGACAAGACTCAGCGCAAGGACGGCGCCCATGGCGGAGTCCTTCGCTGCCCTTACGGAATTTATTCTCATGCGGCCCGCTCCGAGCACGTTATGTTTGTCTCCAAAGTACCGACACAGCTAAATTGCCGTTCCCGCGCACTGCTCCAAATGGAGACAGTGTGATTTCCAACAGATGGAGTATCGACGGTAATTCTAGTACCGTGACTCAGGATATATGACTCACCGGGAGGGAACGTTTGTGAAACATGGAAATCTCTGTCTGACGCTTGCTGCATTGCTGTTGTGCTCATCTTCCGGCGTAGCCCTGGGCGCTCCCGATAATGATGATAATGATGCTGAAGATGCTGTACGAATCAAGACGATAGTAGGGCTTACTAACATCCAGGTAATTGGCAGCACACAGAACATAAAGGACGCCAACGGGAACGCGATCACGGCCGATCCGAACCCCTACAAGGTCGTAGTCGTTCAGGAGCATCTGCACAAGCTTGCCAAGGGAACGGTCCTGGTGTCTAACATCGGCAACGATGGCACGACGGGCACTACGATCGTCAAGTTTAATCCGTTCCCCTCGACTGGCGTGCAATTCAACGCAGCCGCAGCGGCACTCCAGGGACCGGCGGATCTGTCGTTCAATCGCGACCGCCTCCTGGTGGCCAACTCCAAGGGCGGCAATAGCGTCCAGGTGCTAAACGCGGACGGATCGCTCTTCACGTCAATTACCAACCCGCTGTTCAATAATCCGTGGGGAGTGACGACCGGATTTAGACGCTCATACTCGCCGATTTCTACGTTTTTTGTGGGAAATAAGAGCGATGCGAAGGTGCTGCGTGTAGATGTGCGGGAGGGCCACCATGGCGCCGCACCGACGTTCGAGGTCACCCAAATCGCTCAGCTATCCGTGATGGATGGTGGCGAGACCAAGATCGACATGAGATGGGTGCCGTTCCTCAAGGTCGGCGACCACCTGCTGTTTGACGTACTCGTAGTACAGGATCCAGCCCAGAACCGCATTGCTGCTATCCCGAATGCGAGCCGGCTGAAGACATCGACAGGCACGGGGACCACGATCTTCGCGGGCACGCCACTGAATGTCCCGGGCGGCATTGCGATCAACCCTTTCAACAACGATGTATTGGTCGTGAATCTGAACGACAACAACCTGGTCGAAATCAACCCGGCCAATGCCAGCGTTGTCGGCGTCAAGGCCATTGACCCCTTGGTGGAGGACGCCATGGGAAACAACGCGGCCTTGTTCGGCGTGACCGCGACCGTGGATAAGAAGGGCGATTTGCTGGTGTTCTTCACGGATGACAATACAAACACGCTCAATGCCCTGAGTGCGGCTCCTCTAACAGCGACAGCGACCGCAAGCGGACACTAGCCCCGGCGAATTGGCTCGAAAGGCCGTTGCTCCAGTGGTAACCGCTGAGCCTCCAGGTTGATAGATCGGTGGTCGAGGTGCGGCACGCGACGTCGCCCCTCGACCCCCCCCGACGGGTGCGATGGCGCCAGGCACCTACTGCCTGACTGACTGGCGGGCGTTAACCGCGCTCAGTAAGCCGTCTTGATTTCGTGTGGCCGGATCCTCCGCCGAATCTTGTTTCCTCTATTGAGTTAACAGTGAATCAGCGGGAGCATCCATGGCGGTCAGAACCAATTGTTTCAGTGCGGGAGCGGCGAGCGCGCTGTGTTGTGCACTGTTATCGGCATCCACCTTCGGCACGGCAGCGGATTCTCCCGCCGGGCTCAGGGCCACCGCCAAACTCGTGCCGCCCCAGAACCCTGCCGATGAAATCAAAGATCTGCGCCATCGGTTGAGCCTCCTCACCGATCGCGTTACCGAGCTTGAAAAGCCGAAAGCCGATGTTCCAAAGGATGATATTGAGGCAGATACCCGATTCAAGCGCCTGGAGCAGCAGGTAGCATCGCTGCAACTCGCGGAGCAAAAAAACGCCGCGGCAGCCAAGACCGCCAAGAGCGAAGACGGCGCGCAGCCGACGCCCTCGAGCTTCGTCGCGCCATTCGTGATCCATGATGAAGAGGGGCACACGATTTTCCGGGTCGACATTGCGCCGGGACGTGACCTGCCGCGGATCATGATCGGCAATGCCCTCAAGGCGCACATCGAAATGGGCCCAACGACTGCGGGGGACGGCGGTAGTGCCCTGATTTTATATGACAAGAACGGCAGCGGGCGTGTGGGAATGGTCTCCCATTCCCACAGCTATCTGCAAATTGTCAATCCGGATCATCACAGCCTGCGACTCGGCAGCTCTGAGGACGATCGATTCGGCATTGTCGTGGCTCGCGACACCATCAATTCCGCGACACTCACCAGTACGAGTTCGGGAGCCGGTTATCTGGGTCTTACCAACCAGACCGGCGCGATCGTTGCTGAAGGAGCCGCGAAAACCAACGGTGTCGGGATCTTTAGAACCGGACCCAAGTGCTGCATTCCGCCCGGCGCGATCGGACCGCACGAGTACATCGTCGGCGCCCAGTAGCCTGGCAGCAGAACCGGCGGATGCCAACCGCCCGATTCGACATGACGCCGCGGCTGCCGGCGTCGCCCGTCGAGAACCCGTCACAAACTTGGAGATCATCATGATTCGTTATTTCGCCGCCGCCATGATTCTGGTGCTGACAGCAGGCTGCAACAAAGGCGGGGCTCCGGAGGATGCCCAGCGTCTTGCCGGGCTACTCAAGGGTGATGCCAACGGCGCTACCAATCCAATGTGCAAACTGTTCAGCGTCAGGGAGGCCTCGGCTTATGCAGGCATATCGCTCAACCCCGGCACGACCGTAGTGATGGGGACGGGGTGTCAATGGGGCACCGGTCGTGGCGTTGGCGTGGTCATGATTTCCGCCGCGCCGATCGCGGATGCGGATCATCCCAGCCACGCGCCGCATTTTCGCGAGCTACCGGAATTGGGCAAGGGAGCGTACGTCGACGCTGACAAGGGAGTGTACGTCGGCGCTGACATTGCCGGATGGTCCGCGAGCGCTCCGCAAGGCAAGCAGTTCGTCAGCGTAATGGTCGTCGGACCTAACGCAAGCGAAAAGACCGCTATCGCGTTGATCAATGAAACGTTGAAGCGCCGACAATGAACGAGCGCGCGAGTCGAGGAGCGCGGCTATTGGGGGTAATCTGCCTGCTCGTCACGCTGCCCGCCGCCGCGGCAGAACCGCACCAGGTGCCATTCATCGTCGGACTTGCTATCACCAAGGCCATCGCGGAGCCGCGCGGCGACTACGAGAATGTCCAGATGATTCAGGAAATCAACCGCGATTCCTTCGTGGTGGTGAAGGCGGGTGAAGTGCCCGACGACGCCGGCGAGGTGCGCGGGCTTGGCATTACGCGAGAGGTCAGAATGCAGGATTTCCGCGGCTCGCGCGTCTTGCGCGTCTACTTCCACACGTCCGAGCCGAGGCAGTTCCCCGGAACATCCCCGACTCCCACATCAGTGATGGTCAATGAGTTGCGCGCCGCGGGGCGTACTCACGTGACGGTCCTCGATGTCGTGCCGCAATTTGGAATGACGGTCATTGCACACGCTCTTGTCGGCGATCTGATCCGCGTTGGTGGAGGTCCAGTCGACCTGCCGATGTTGGTCAACGGCCAGCGGATCCCGCTGCGTGCCTTGCACGTGACGGGCCATCTCAGCGACGGTGATGACGACGACGATGTGGACTATTACATACTCGATGATCCCGACAACCCGATATTCCTCAAATACCGGGATCAGACGCACACCTCCAATGTCCTGAAGATCGAGTTTCCGCTGCCGCCGGCGGCCGCGGGCTCGATGGAGCAGCAACTCCTGAAGCACCGCAAGGCCGTCGTGTACGGCATCTATTTCGCGTTCGCGCATGCCGACATCCGACCCGTATCCGAACGCGTGCTCAAAGAGATCGCCCAGGTCATGAGAGCCAATCCAGACTGGAAACTGCGCATCGATGGACACACCGACAACATTGGCGGGGACAAGTCCAATCTGGAACTGTCGCAACGGCGATCCGAGTCTGTGAAGACTGCGCTGGTCAAACGCTATGGCATTGCCGCGGATCGCCTGAGCACCGGCGGGTACGGTGCCTCGCAGCCGCAGGAAAAGAACGACACACCGGAAGGCCGGGCCCGCAACCGGCGGGTGGTGTTGACCAGGGAGTAGGCCGGCGGTGAATCGCCGCCGCCGCGATGGCCGCTTTTGGCCCCCGATGCTGTTTCGTTGGATATGAACAAAGCGAAATCAACGCCGGGGATGATCCGGCTCGTGTTGCTGTCCTACCTGCTCACGGGTGCCGCCGCCGAGGTTGGTGCTCAAGGTATGGGCGACTATCACATAGAGGCTGTCTCTGTTGGCGACGTCGGAGTCGTCGAGCTTCCGGCGCTCGGCGGGACCGGAGGTGGCCAATTTCAGGATGCGTGCCGCGCGGGCGAACTGTTACGCGGCTTCGAACTACGTGCCGCCGACGATGTCGACGCCATTCGGAAGGTCTGCTTTACTGCTTTCGAAAATGACACAGCCGAGATCATAACTACTCTGACTATTGTTGAGGGCCCGGCCGACCCATGGCATGGAGGAACCGGCGGCAGCGTCACCCAGTTGTTGTGCCCGCCCAGCACTCCGATCGTCATCGGCGTGGACATAGGGGCCGAAGGCGTCAACACGATCGTGGTCAAGACCATTCATCTGTTTTGCGGCCGGGCCGTCAACACCCAAACCGCGGCCGCCTACCCGTCCGTCGTGTTCGATGGCCCGCCGGATCATGCCGCGCCAGCCGTTTTTGGGATTGGCGGTGACAGCGTTCACCACGGCGGCGGATCGGAGCGCTGCCCGGCGGGCAAAGTAGCGGTTGGCATGCACGGCCGCTCCGGAATCTGGCTCGATGCCATGGGGCTCATTTGTGATTCGGCAGTCGTGGAGGTAACGCGCAAAAATTCCGTCGCTCTCGGCCGTGTTCCTGTGCCGGGCTCAAGTCCGCCTCTCTCCGTTTGCGAGGCGGCGAAGGACGCGCGGGCGCGAAACTCGCCTGCCGCGGCCAGCCTCGAAGCACAATGTCGCTGGCAGCACAGCCCCGAGGGTGCAATGGAACAGGCCGCGCAACAAGGGATTCCGGCCGGCGGGCACCTCAATTGGTCGCAATCGACACCCAATGCTGTTGGGATTCACGGGAGCACGACCAGCGTATTCAACCCTACGATGGCCCCGCGTTCGATCGAGCCCGCTGTTCCAACCGGATCGCGTGCCGCCGTTTCAGCGGCGGCCACAATCGTTACACGAGCGACCATGTCGACCGCAGTCTCTGCGCCGCCCTCCGGTGCGCGGGCCGCCGTTGCGCCGCCCACGAATGCGCCGCCCGCCGCCGTATTGCAGGGCGCTGCGCAGATGCCGGCTGGAAGAATGTTGGCTGCACCCGGGGCGACCGTGGCCGCGGTTGCGAGCGCGGCGCCACCGGTGCATCTTCCTTGCCTGCGGCCGGTGACATCCGGCGCGGGTCTCCAGGCTGCCACGAACCACGCCGGTATTTCAGTCGCCCCCGCTGGGGATTCCCTCGCTGGCCGCTCGGTCGCCGGCGGCACGTCGACACTCCCGTGCAACGCCGAAGCAATGGGCAATCCGCAAGAAGTGGGGCAAGCAGCCGGACTCAAATCGCCGCGTTGATTCAACGCAGATCGACCCTCTTTGGCTGTTCGCATGCTGCGCGCACGTGCGCTGATTTCGCTCCTGTGACACGACGCCTGGACTCCGCGCTTAGGCTCGACGGACGCCTTCGGCGATCCGAATGACGGTACACTGGCGGCATGAGCGATGGACCGTCAGTACCGGATGTGGGTCCCGCGGGCACCGTCACGGGCCGCGATCCGGTGGCCATGCGGGCGCTCGCCGATGAACTCGTGCCTCTCTTTTACGATGAACTTCGCCGAATCGCCCGACGTGTTCGGGGCAAGGTGGGAGCGGGCGCCACCCTGCAGACCACGGCCCTCGTCCACGAAACGTATTTCAAGCTCCGCGGCGCTCATGGTTGGAGCGACGATCTGCATTTCCTCAATGCCGCCGCG
>FTGX01000458.1_pt1 | contig 6957 bp, 5 predicted proteins | sample 1640811 | NCBI WGS metagenome assembly FTGX01 (sample SAMEA3914789, study PRJEB12502) | metagenome | biome: forest; material: soil | place: Canada | collected 2011-07-03 | depth 0.3 m
GCGCTAAAGCAGCCCGGCAGATCCGGTACGGCAACGCCGAAGGCGCTCTTCTTCGTGCCGGCCTCAATTGCAATCGTGAATTTCATTTGCGCTAACTCCACAGGCCATGTGGCCCGTTGCATCACTTTCCCTGTGCCTGTTTCCTGATCTTATGCACCAGCCCCTTGCCCAAGTCCTTCTTGGGATGAGGCACCGTCAGGTGCCCTGGGATCGTGGGATGCTTGAAGATGTGATGACTGCCGGCAACGCGGACCTCAATCCAGCCCGCTTTCTTGAGTTCCCGGATCAGCTCATCGCTTTTCATTGGTAGGTATTATACCCACCATGGCGAGCGTCCGTCAATGTCGTGCTCTTTTTGTTGAGCCTCAGAGACGTTCTGGAGCGAGGAAAAGGGCGTCCCATCCTGTATGACCTTGAGGTTCATTACCGGTGATCCAGTTGGTATAGTTGGTGAGGCGCCGGTCTGAGCTATGTACTTTCACTCAGGCGCCCCGACCAAAGAGTGCATTCCAACTCGCGCGCGCAAGCGGCCTGCTGAGTCGGCTACGCAATCGAGGAGTACTATTCAATGACCACGACGACACTCGCATCAACCGCGGTTATCCGCGTTTCGCGAGGTACTTTTGATCCGGGGCGTTTCGAGGAAGTCGAGCGCATGACGCACGAGACCGCCAAATATCTGATCCCAGCGATCCGCCAACTCCCGGGATTGGTAGAGTACTTCGCCGCCGCCTCACCGACCGGCTCCGTTGTTCACATCAGCATTTGGGATACGGACGAACACGCGCAACAGATGAGCCGCTTAAAGGAAATGATCGTGGACGCCCGCAAGGCTGCCGAGGCGGTGGGCGTTACGTTTGTTCCCATCGTCAACTATCCGGTTGGTTGGGTTGTCTAGCGCCTGGTGCCACCCGAGAGGTGGCCGATTACGGCCGGGATCTATCACTTCCTGGAAACAGTGCCTTGTAGAAGGAGGTCCCGTAGAACAGGCCAACCAGGCCGAAGAACAGAATACCGATCCATGCGAAGACGGTGAACGCACCGTCGTTCACGTCGCCGACATGACGGGCTCCAGCCCAGGGTTCCGTCCGGGCCCCGGCCGGCCATGTAGTTCGCCACGAAGATATTCTTGCCTTGTTGCGTGCTCCGTTCATCCAGCAGTTGCTTTTGATTCGCGTAGGCCTGGCCCTCCGAGACCAGGCGCAGGCTGTGGAGTTTGGCAGCGTGCGCCGCCGGCTCGAGCTTCGTCCACTTGCCTTCGACCAGGCGCAGCATGAGCGGCGACATCGAGCGGGGCTGGCTCAGCGCGTGCTCTGCCCGCCGCACCAGGAGTGCGATGCCCGCATCGTCCTGGTCGCCGGTGAACAGCAGTTTGTTCCTGCCTGGCACCATGACCACCGGGGCACCCCGGATGGCATGCCGCTGCAGGACGTCGGTCAGCAGCAATCGCGCCGGTTCGTGATCGTCATCCCATGCGGACTCGTAGGTGCCTCGCACCAGCGCCTTACAAGCTGACGCCAGCCAACGGCTATTCCCAGGTGTCCAGGTCGTGAACTGAATCGCACCTGATAGGAGGCGGGGGAGACGATTGCCCCATTTGCGGCGTAAACGGGAACTTGATCCGGGCGAATACGGCAAGCACCCTAACGCGTGACCATCAAGGGTGCGACAGGAGCGTCATTGCGTTGCCCGCTGTATGTGGGGATCCGCGATCCTGAGGTCTCGCGGATCCCCACTGCCAGTTGTCAGTCGGCGAAACGATCCAGCATCACTCGTCGTGTCGCTGCTCTTCGTGCCTGTCTGCGTCAAAGTCGAAGAGATCGAACAGGTCGCTGATCGCGGGTCCGTTGACTGGGATATAAGGTGCCGCGAAATCGTCTTCGTCGTGGAAACCAAAGCCGTCATGGTGGCGCGGGATCGGATTTGGCAGATTGTCCCGGCTCCGCGCGCTCAAGTGTCCGAGCCCCCAGTTGCGCTCGATGAATTTCGTGACTGACACATGGTCGGCATAGCTGTGGTTCACGTGGCCGCCACGGGTGAAGGGGGAGACGACGATGAAGGGGATCCGTGGCGCATCCCCGAAGAAGTCCACTGGCTGGATGTAACCTGAATCGTAAAACCCGCCACTTTCGTCCCAGGTAATCATGATCGCCGTATCTTCGGCGAGCTCTGGGTTCGCTTGGACGGCAGCGACGATGTTCTTCACAAAAGCCTCGAACAGGTCGAGTTTCGAGGATTGGGGGTGGCCATCGACGAAGCCGCTTGGCTTCACGAACGACACTGACGGCAAGGTATTGCCCGCGACGTCACTAAAGAAGTCGACGACGTCCTTGTTATTGGCCTTGCCCGGGCCAGTCATGATGTTGACTGAATATTGCATCGGATTGCAGATCGGACAGAACTGATTGGGTTTCCCGGCCACGGCGTCGTTGAAGCCATCGCCGTAGTAGTGCCAGGAAACGCCTTTAGCCTGCAACGCGTCGCCGATCGTGGGAACAGCCTGGGGTGGAATGAAGAAGGTATCGCTGCCGTCGGCAGCGGGCACCGCCGCCGTGCCGGCGGGTACACCGTTCGGATGAAATCCCGGGAAGAAGTTGTTGATGGCGTAGAAGGTATTCGATGCGCACTTCGACGCCAGGTGAAGCTGATTCAGATAGCCCAGGATCGGAGCCACACCGGGTTGCGTCGAGTCGGAGCAATTGACGTACTCACCCAACGCCGCGCCGATGTCATTGGTGTAAAGGTTCGGGTCCGGGATCGGCGCCGGAGCATGCGCCGCCTGCAGACCTGCGGCGGTCTGGGCCGCGATTACGGGATTGGGATTGGCGATCAGCGAGATCGTAGCCCCCGGGATTGGCACGCCGACAGCCGCTGCGGGAACTGCGCTCGGGGCGGGCACAGGGTCGCCTTTGCCATCGCTGAAGAAGTAGACATCGCCTGTGCCCAGCATGATGTGGTTGACGCCGGTGCCGCCGACTACCGCCTGGTGCATGTTGTCGCTGATCGTGTACTGATCGGCGAGTTCCTTCAGGTAGGGCGCATCACCCTGCTGCATGTTGAGGAAGCCTAGCGACATGCCGCTGCCTTCCTCCGTCGGTCCGGCGTACAGGGCAAGATCGGGTTGGCCGTTGAGGGTGATTGCGCCAGCGAAGGTAGTGCTCACGAAGGGCATCAGGTCGAGCAAGCAGCCGCTGGGGTTGGATCCGCTGGCCTGCGAGAGATCGCAATCCATCATCTGCCACATCTGGAAGAAGCGATGAATCGTATCCTCCGTATAGGAATCGTACGGTAGGCCAGGGCCGCCATTGCCAGAGTTCGCGGTCAGCTGGAAGGGGCCGTTGGGAAGTCCCTGCGCAGAGATAACGCCGGATATGCGAAAGTCCGGATTGCGCACCAGCGACGTCTTTTCAGGTATGAAACCCGGGTCGTCCGCGAACCCTGTGGTCATCAGCTGCAAATCGAGCTGCTTCAGGCTCGCGCTCGAGGTCAGTGTCAACTCGGGTTCGGCCGCTGCTGCAGCCGCGGTCGTGGCGAAGGGTGCTCCGCGGGTGTCGCTCTGGCTGAGCGGTACACCGTTGAGATCCGGGTTGGGGAACGGATTGACCGGGCTGTTCGATGAGTTGTAGGCCGTCTTACTGCCCGCCGGCGGGTGGATGTAGTAGAGGGGCTGCGGTACGACCGAGAACTGCTGAGCATGCCGGAAGTTCCAGGAAGGCTGGCCGTCGGCGTCCACTACGCCGCGCGAAAAGAGATTCCAGATCCCCTCGTGCCTGTGCACGGGAACGTAAGTCCCGAAAGCATGATCGAAGCTGCTGTTCTCGCCGATGATGACAATGACATGCTTGATCGGGGATTCCGTGGGCACTGCACGCGCAGGGTCCGTGCCTGCGGCGTGACCGACTGAGTTGAAAAGCATCAAGGCGGAGCAGAAGACTCCTCCGAACGAACGGAACGGCCGCTCAGCGCGCACGATTGTTGTCCGCATACGAGTTCCCCTGGGGTGTGACTGTTGTTGGGCGCGACCGTATCAGTGTCATATGAATTAAATGTGTCCGGGTGACGTACGACCGTTCCTGTCTAAACGCCGCGGAACATCGACACGATGTAACTTTGAACCGCCGCACTGAAGCGCGAGACACACTCCCCGCGTGAGTTCAAGCTATCACCCGAGGGGAGTAGTAGTCGCTGGTGATCGACAAACTGTGGACCTTGACCCTGGGCGGCGGCAGCGGCTCGAGCTCGGACACGCTGTACTTCACGGCGGGTCCCAACAACGAGACCAACGGACTGAAGTTGCGTTGGGGCGTTTCCAAGGCGGCCATCATTTTTCGCGGCCGACAGCTGGGCATGTTTTCGGAAGATCAGGCCAGGGCAGGGTACGTCGGCCTAAATCGACATGGCGAAGCCGTGCAGGAGTCGGAGGATCATCTGATAGCGAGGGAAGAGCCGGAGGTCATTGCCGAGAGCTTAAAGGTCATGAGAGAGCACTTTGGAGTGCCGCCGTCCACAGTCGCGCGTGAAATGCGCGTGCAATCTGGTCTGTTGCAGACACTAAAAACGCGGACGCGATCGTCGCAAAGGCCCTGCTGGCGACCTACGACCGGGGCGGTGAGCCATGAGAAGCGGCGTGCTCTTCCGCAATGTGCGGTCAACGTCGTCACAACACGGTTGCAACCTGGCACGGCGCGATGCGCGCTCTGCCGGGAGTCCCTGCAGCCTTGATATCATGAGCGGGTGAATCGACCACCGTTCTCCCCACGCCGGCGCTGGCTGATCCTCGCGACATGGGTTGTGGTGGCGCTTGCCGCGCTGCCGTTTGCCGCTCGGGTCAACGAGGTGCTCGATGCCGGGGTCCGGCTGCAGGGCAGCGAGTCCGCGCGCGTGGAAGAAACGCTGCAGCGGCAATTCCAGTCGCCGATTGCGAAGATTGCGCTTTTGAGGATTGCGGCGGCGCCGGACCCTCGAACCGCCGCTGGCGAGGCATTGCTGCGACAGATCACCGACCGAATCCGAAGCACTCCCGGCGTGCGCGGCGTCTTGTCCTATCTGGACCGCGGAGATTCCTTGTTCCTCGGCGAGGACGGCAGCCCGATACTGATCGTCGGGCTGAATGCCCCAAAGGGCGCCGAGGACGCCTTGATGACGCGGGTCGTCCACTCGACCGAGCCGCTGCATGCCGAACTCGAGCCGAAATACCCGGGTATTGCCTTTGGATGGACGGGCGAGGCAGTGGTCAATGCAGACCTGCGCCGTATCAGCGCCCAGGAGACGCGCGCCGCCGAGTGGCGGGTCCTGCCGCTCACGCTGGTGCTTTTGTTGATTGCATTCCGCAGCCTGATTTCCGCCATTCTGCCCGTCCTGTGCGGTGCTCTGACGGTGATGGTATCGCTCGGAATGGTGGCGGCGGTGAACCGGGTTTGGCCTTCATCCCTCATCGTAGTCAGCATCGTCAGTATGGTGGGGCTTGGGCTGAGCATCGACTATGCGCTACTGATCGTGAGCCGTTATCGGGATGGCCTCGAGGAAGGATTGTCGCGGCCGGAAGCGATGATTCAAGCGGTCAGGCACGGCGGACGCACGGTCCTGGTGTCGGGCACGGCGGTCGCCATCGGATTCGCCGCGATGCTCATGGTGCGGGTGAGCGAGATCAGCTCCATCGGTATGGGGGGGCTGATCGTGACCACGGTCGCGGTGTTGGTTGCGAGCACGCTCCTGCCGGTCCTGCTCGCCTGGATCGGTCCGTGGATCGATGCCGGTTCGCTCGGGCTCGTGCGCAGGCCCGCGACCCGTTCACACTGGCGGCGCTGGGCATTCTGGGTCATGCGTCATCCCCTCGGCGTGCTGGCGGCCGCAGGCATACCGCTCCTGCTCCTGGCCGCTCAGGCGACGCATCTGCGCATCGATCTGCCGCGCGGCCGGTGGCTACCCGAGACCGCGCAATCGGTGCGGGTGCTGCACGAAATAGACGCCGCGGCCAAGGGGAGCTTCGGCGAGATTATTCAGGTGATTCTCTACCTCCCCCCCGGAACCACCATTCGAGACGGGTCAGGCTGGCGTGCCGAATTGCAGCTCGCGAAATTCTTCGCGCGCGACCCAAGAATTCGGCACGTCTGGGCGGTCACCACGCTGAATCCGGTAGTGCTCGGCGGGCCCGAGATCCTGAAGCGTCTTTCGGACTCGGAGCGGCGGAGTTTCATGAGCGCGGATGGCCGTGCGGTGCTGCTCGCGTTGTTGCCACACAAGGGCCTGGCGGCGCCCGATGCAGTGCGCCTGGTGCGGGAGATCCGCGCGGCAAATCTTGAGACCATCACAGGAATCGCGGGTGCGCACCTCGAAGTGGGCGGCCTACCCGGCTTCAACGCCGATTACGAAGATGCCATCAAGAGCGCGCTGGGGCCCGTCATCGTGAGCATCATTTGCGCGACGCTGTTGGTCTTGTCGCTCGCGTTTCGCAGCGTGTTGATTCCCATCAAGGCGGTGGCGTTGAATCTGCTCTCGGTGGCAGCCGCCTACGGCGCCGTGGCCATCATCTTTCAGCATGGGCTCGGAGCGCGCCTCGTCGGGCTTCCGGGTCCCATGCATGGCGGCTTTCCGATGTTGCCCATCGTCGTGTTTTGTATCGTCTTCGGCTTGAGCATGGACTACGAGGTGTTCATCGTCGCGCGAATCGCCGACGGCCGCCGAGCCGGGCTCACCGACGACGCCGCGCTGGTCGAGGGACTCGCCAGCACGGGCCGCGTCATCACCTTCGCCGCGTCCATCATGGTCATGATCTTCGGCGCGTTCGTCTTCGGCGACTTCGTGCTCATCAAGATTCTGGGCTTCGCGCTGGGCGTCGCCGTATTCCTGGATGCGACCGTGATCCGCACTGCGGTCGGGCCCGCGCTCATCCGGCTCGCGGGGCATTGGAATTGGTGGCCGGGTCGCCGGCCCGAGAACCGATCCATGACAGAAGCC
>FTGX01000517.1_pt1 | contig 6838 bp, 8 predicted proteins | sample 1640811 | NCBI WGS metagenome assembly FTGX01 (sample SAMEA3914789, study PRJEB12502) | metagenome | biome: forest; material: soil | place: Canada | collected 2011-07-03 | depth 0.3 m
CAACTCCTCATCAATTGAGCTCTGCCGCAGGCGGTTGAGTGATCGTCGCAACTCGGCGGTCACGCTCTCGATGTTCTTCTCCGCTCGCTGCATGGCTTCCAACCGGCTGGCGTTCTCGCTCGCGAGGGATTCCGCGCACGCCTTGTAGAGTGAAATGAATAGGTGCTCGTGGACCAGTGACGCCAGACTCTTGTCTCCGCCACCGAGCACCTCCGCGAAATGAGCGTTCGGCCAGGGGATCTCGACGAGGCGCCTACGCCACGCCGCATCGAGAGGCAGCAGCCGCTGGCAGGCGACCTCGTAGCTTGCGGCCGATCGCGGACGATTGTGAAAGACCTGAACTTCGCCCTGGTGCTCGCCGCCCGTGTAGGCTTCGATCTCGATTTGAATCTCGGTTACGAGCGCGGTGATAGCGGCGACCGAATTCGGAACGGTGAATCGTTTGGTGATGACCAGACCGGTGTCCTCGAGGTACGAGCACACCCGTTCGCCGACAACCCAGATTGTCTTCCGTCCTGGAAGCTCACGCAAAACTCCAAGCGCGAAACCCCCGATGACCTCGTTGAACCGGCCCACGAGTCCCTGATCCGAGCCGAAGATCAAGGCGCCTATCGGGCGATCTCGCGAGGCGGCCGAGGCAAAAGCCCGTACCGGCGTCGCGACAGCGATGTCTTCGCGCAGGCACAGACTCAACCCCAGCTCCACCGAACGCTGGTAGTCGCCGAGCGCATCGACAGCCGCCTCATACTGCCCGATAGATGAGGCGGCGACCGCTTTCATCGCGCGAACCACCGAACCGAGTTGCTCAGCTCCAGTGATCTTGTGGCGTAAGCTGGCGAGCGTGTTGCTCATGGCTTGAAGCGGGTGAGTGCCGTAGTCACTGCCTGCGTAAGGGTCGCGCTATCATTGCCGTCGAGTTTGCCGATTTTCAGAATACGCTCGCGGACAGCTACGGGCATTGCCGCGACTGCGGCCCGCAACGCCTGCTCGGCGGCGGCAATCTGCTCCAGCGGAATCGTGTCCAGGTATCCGCTGGTCAACGCCTGCAGGAGTGCTATTTGATCGAGGACCGGCACCGCTGCAAACTGCGACTGTTTGAGGCACGCCCGAATCCGCTCGCCGTGTCCAATCACCTGTTGCGTATGCTCATCCAAGCGCGTGCCGAAACGCGAAAACGCCTCCAACTCCTCGAACTGCGAGTAGGCGAGCTTCAGTGAGCCGGCGACAGCCCGATAGGGGGCCAGTTGCGCGGCACTGCCCACCCGCGAAACGGATTTGGCGACATCGACGGCCGGAAGCACGCCAAGCTCGAATAGCGTGGGCGAAAGATAGAGCTGTCCATCCGTAATGGAGATGAGGTTCGTCGGGATGTAGGCGGCGATGTCCTCTGCTTCGGTCTCGATGATCGGCAGGGCGGTCAGGGAGCCGCCTCCGAGCTCTTGGCGCAAGTGCGTGGACCGCTCCAACAGCCGCGAGTGGATGTAGAAGATGTCTCCCGGAAAGGCTTCCCGTCCGGGCGGACGGCGCAACAACAGCGAGATCTCACGATAGGCGCGGGCGTGCTGGGTCAGGTCATCGTACACCACCAACACATCGCGACCCGCTTCCATGAAATGCTCTGCGATACTCGTTGCTGCATAAGGAGCGATGTAATTCAAACCTGGTGCGTCGCTTCCTTCGCTCACGATGACAATGGTGTAAGCCATGGCCCCATGCGCGCGTAGATCGGCCACCGCTTTTGCCACGGCGGAGGCGCGCTGACCTATGGCCGCATAAATGCAAATGACGTTTTCGTCGCGTTGGTTGAGAATCGTATCGATGGCGATCGCGGTCTTGCCTGTCTGCCGATCGCCGAGTATCAACTCTCGCTGGCCGCGCCCGATTGGCACGAGCGCGTCGATCACTTTAATCCCGGTTTGTAGCGGTACGGTGACAGGAGAGCGATCCATGATCGCCTTGGCCTCACGCTCGATCGGCAGGCGCTGCCGGCAAGCGATGGGACCCTGGTCATCGAGCGGTCTTCCGAGAGGGTCTATAACACGCCCGAGCAAAGACTCGTCGACCCCCACATCCATGACACGACCCGTACGGGTGACTTCGTCCCCGGCATGCAGGTGGGTGTAATCTCCAAGCAGCACTACACCTATTTCATCTTCGTCCAGGTTGAAGGCGATACCGAATAATTCGCCCGGAAATTGGATGAGCTCCTCGAACCCGACCCCGCGAAGGCCGGACACTGTCGCAATGCCCGTCGAGACCGAGGTAATGGTACCCACCTCTATCGGGATCAGTTGCGGTACGAACGCCTCACGTGCCCGCCGCAGGTTGTTGAATGCGAGGTCGAGATCGGGAAGCAGACTGTCAGCTGCCATGCTGAGTCTCCATGACCTGCGGTTCCGCTACCGCTGTGGAAGCGGGCGCGACCAGGGCCGCGACATTTTCGGATATCGAGGTTAGGTAATCACCGATACTCCATGCCAGCTTCACTCCGTCCAGCGTGAGCTCGATTCCGCAGACCAAGTCAGCCGAAGTCTCGAAGCGGATTGTTACATCCGTGCCGATGTACTCGCGGATCGCGGCCTCGATTTCAGCGCGCCCTGGAGTCGCAATCACGAACGCGCTGCGTACTAGAGCGACGTGGGGCGCACTGGATTGCCAGGCAGGTCTTGGACCACCGCTCAGCGAATGCCTTTTCTCAGGCGGCAGGTCGCGCAGATGTGCGATGAAGACGTCTGTCATGCGACCCTCGAGTCCGACACCGGCCAGGTCGGTGAGTGCGCTGCGCGCCAGTGCCAGCACTTCCGCCTGCGTCTGAATCAACAATCGGCGGTTGAGTGCGGCGCGCTCGTTGGCCAACGCCTCGGACAGTTTAGAACGTAGCAGTTGTGAGTCTTGCCGCGCCGACTCGACCAGTCGCTGCCGCTCCATCGCAGCCTCGTCGGTGGCTTTGCGCAGCAAACCCTCGCGCTCGCGGTCGAACTCCTCATTGCGTCGTCGGAAGTCCTCGCGCTCGACTTGCGCCTGTGCTTCTCGTGCAGCCGCATCCACGAGGCGCGCGGCGACCTTCTTCTCGCGCGCATCGATGGCCGCCAGAACAGGTCTGTAGAGAAAGCGCTTCAGCAGCCAGACCAGGATCAGAAAATTGATCGCCTGCGCTCCGACGGTGAACCAATCGATGAGCATTGCTACTTCCCCGAGGCTGCCGCGATGAAATGATTCCAGAACGGGTTAGCGAACAGCAGAATCATCGAGACCACGAAGCAGTAGATCGCCATGGACTCGATCATGGCGAGCCCCACAAACAGTGTGCGGGTGATGGTAGGCGCGGCGTCGGGTTGCTGTGCTACGGCACTCAGGGCGGTTGACACCGCGCGCCCCTGGCTCATCGCTGGCCCGAAGCACCCGGCAGCGATGGTAATGCCGGCCGTAACCGTGGAAGCGGCCGCAATGAGTGTCATGCTGTCCATACGTTGTCCTCGATTCGATTGATCTAAACTTCGTTATCGCCCGTGGCGGCCGCGACATAGACCGTCGCCAGGACGCTGAAGATGTAGGCTTGAACCATTCCCGTGAGCAGCCCCAGCGCGCTCATCGCCACCGGAAAGATAAATGGCGTGATAGTCAGTAAAATCGCGATGATCATCGTGCCGCTCATCATGTTGCCGAACAAGCGAATAGCGAGTGCGAGCGTGCGTGAGAGTTCGCTGATGAGATTGAACGGCAACATGAGAACTGTGGGTTCCAGGTACGAACGCAGATAGCGGCGCCAGCCGCGCCGTCCGATTCCAAAGAGAGGAACTGCCACGAAAACGCACGTGGCCAGCGCGGCGGTCGTCGAGAGTGAGCCGGTGGGAGGCTCGTACCCTGGAATGATCGTAAATAGATTAGCGGTCGCGATGAAAACGAACAATGTTCCAATGAAGGCCAGATAGTGCCCCGGCACCGCCAGTCCGACTTCTTTGATCTGGTCGTCGATGCCGGTGACCAGGATCTCCAGGGCGGCCTGCCATCGCGATGTGCTGACGTCGCTCGTCAGCCGGCGTGTGATCAGGCGCGCGCCTACCGTGAGCAGTAGCATGAGTGCCCACGTAGTCACAATCGTCGCATTGAGCTTGACGAAGCCGTGCTGCCAAAGGATGAGTTGGTCGGGGCTGAGGCGCATGGTGGGCTCAACCAACGTTGCGCGTCAGGCGCGCAACTACGACTCGCGCGACGAGCAATCCGCACAGGCACACGAGCAGGCTCGGCCAACCCGATCGCGCAATGTAGTAGAGCGCGCCAAGGACGATTGCCATTCGCAGGAGCGCACTGAGGCCAAACCACATGGCAGGGTTTGCGGCGGTCAGGCCGCGGTGTACGGTCCACCATAACCCTCCAAAAAAAAGGAATCCCAGCAACATGCCGGCCGCGAGCGTCCCGGCGACGACTCCGAATTCACTCACTCGTCGTCCTCCCCACGGTGGATTGCGTTCTGTTCCTTAACGATCCAGTGCCACGCATTCCCACACCCAATGCAGAGCCCGGCGATAAGTAACACGAGCGTCCAGGAGCTAGCGCCGGGATGCCGCTTGTCCAGCCAAAGACCGAGCAAAGCGCCCAGTAGGGTGGGGGCTCCAATCGACCACCCGATCAAGCCCATCATCCCGAGACCCGACCAGACATGCGCAGGCGTCCGGCTCGCCTTGAGCTTGCGTTTCTCTTGTGTCCCTACACTCCGGGCGAACGGATCGGCGGACGAGGGCCTTTTGGTCGGATCCTGCTCAGGCACGTCGCAACTCCAGGAATGCACGGATGAGTCCGCTCTCCATTTGCGCGAGCGTCGTGCGGATCGATTTCTCCTGGTCGCTCAGGTTGAGGAACTCCTGCTCGACCGCCTGGCGCAAGCCGCCCAGGTCGGCTCCGGCGATCGCATGACGTACACAGACGAGAACATCCGCCCCAGTCTTGACCAAAACACCGGCATCGACCGCGAGATGAGTCTCGCCGGAGGCTGCTGTCGAATAACTCAACAGCCCAGGGGATAGCACGGTCGCGCAATCCAGCCGGTGGGGCAGCAACCCAAAGGAGCCCGCCGGCGTCATTACCACGACGCGGGTGACGTCCTCGACGGAGGCGAAAATGCCGTAAGGTAGGAGAATTCTAAGCTGCATGCGCAGTCGGTTCGACTTCGTCTATCGTCCCGATCATATAGAGCGCTGTCTCGGGTACGTCCTTGAACTCATCCTTCAGAATGCGCTCGCAGCCATCCAACGCCTCTTTGAGGCTGACCGTCTTGCCGGGTAGGCCGCTGAATTGCCTGGTGGCGAAGAACGGTTGTGTCAGGAAGCGCTCCAGACGACGCGCCCGACCCACCACGTTGCGGTCTTCCTGGGAGAGTTGTTCGAGACCGAGCATCGCGATGATGTCTTTGAGCTGCGCGTATTGGGCGAACGTGCGGCGAATCTCCTGCGCGAGGCGATAGTGCCTCTCGCCGGCGATGCCGGGCGTGAGCATCTTGGAGCTCGACTCGAGGGGATCGACCGCGGGAAAAAGTCCCGCGCTGGCTCGTTGGCGCGATAGCACGACCGATGCAGACAGATGCGAGAATGTGTGCACCGCGGCCGGATCGGTAAAGTCATCGGCCGGGACATAGACCGCCTGGATCGAAGTGATGGCGCCGCTTTTCGTGTTGGCGATGCGCTCCTCCAGCGCGGACAGCTCGGTGCCCATGGTGGGCTGGTAGCCCAGTCGGGATGGCATGCGCCCCATGAGCCCGGACACTTCCGAGCCGGCCTGGATGAAGCGAAAGATGTTGTCGATGAGCAGCAGCACGTCCCGATGCTCGTTATCCCTGAAGTATTCCGCCATGGTGAGTGCTGTGTGGCCCACCCGAAAGCGGCTGCCCGGCAACTCGTTCATCTGCCCAAAGACCATCACCATGTTAGATAGCACACCCGCGGCCTGCATCTCGCGGTACAACTCTTCGCCCTCGCGACAGCGCTCGCCGATGCCACAGAAGAGACTGACACCGTCGTGATGGCCGACCATGTTATGAATCATTTCCGTCAACAGAACGGTCTTCCCGACGCCTGCACCCCCGAAGAGTCCTGCCTTGCCGCCGCGCTCGAGCGGCATCAGCACGTCGATCGCCTTGATGCCGGTCTCGAAGATCTCGGCCTTGGTGGCGCGATCCGCCAGTGATGGTGGCGCGCGGTGTATCGATCGCAACTCGACATCAGCGAGTTGGGCCCCACGATCGATAGTCCGGCCGAAGACGTCAAACATCCGTGAGCGTATTGCTTTGCCAACCGGGACCTTGAGGGGGCCCCCTGTGTCCTCGACGCTCGTACCCCGCGTAAGCCCCTGCGGGGGCGTCATGGCGATTCCGCGAATGCGATGTGCGTCCAGTTGTGCCCAGACCTCGATGAGAACCTGCCCTTCATCTCCGGCGCGAAGGAGATGATTGATCGAGGGCAAATTGCGGTCGAAATGCACGTCGACGACGCTGCCTCGAACTGACAGGACGGTGCCATGATTCCCTGAGGCATTGGTTTCGATCATTGGTGCAATGAAGGAGCTGGTGTGGGGCTGGTCCTCCGAAGAGTAGTCGGGGCCTCCATTCCCGTCGTCCGGACTTATACGTAGTTGCCGGGGGCAGGGTCGATCTCAGGCGGTGAGAAGTGCCCTCATAATCGCCAAGAGCTCTTCAGCCCTGATGGGCTTGCTGGCCATCCGCAGGTGGGGGTCTCGAGGGAGCTCTTTCATCGCCGTGGAGGTGTCCCCGGTGATGAGCACGGCTTTCAGAGGGAATCGCAGCGCTTCGCGCAGCGCGGCTATGACCTGGATTCCGGTCTCGCCA